>ERZ857745.479-NODE-479-length-61571-cov-4.181367_pt1 | contig 61571 bp, 45 predicted proteins | sample MGYA00519699_ERZ857745 | MGnify/ENA primary metagenome ERZ857745 (study PRJEB31778, sample SAMEA3449357) | human gut metagenome | biome: human gut; feature: human-associated habitat; material: faeces | place: United Kingdom | collected 2010/2012 ... | reverse complement strand
CCTCCCCGAACATCAGCACAAGGCTCAGAATCATACCTGTGCAGGCTTTCGGAAATGAAACCCTGCCTCTCATATCGGAAATAAATCCGCCCATTATCATAAACACAGGCGCCATAAAGATGCCGTTTCGTGTATAGTCGGACACCTGAAAGATAAGATTGTAGAAGCCTTCGACAGCCGGTATTTTTTCGGCAATGCCATAGTAGCTGTCACCGAACAGTCCTATCGTGTACAAAACTGCTGCTGCCGCAAAGCCCCTGCCATATCCCAGCTTTCGTATAAGCAGATCTGCAATCACTATGCCTGCCATAGATGCAGGCAGATACCACAGATGATAAAGTGTGCCGTCAAAGATAATATCTTTTATAATATTTGGCAGAAGTTCAGACTGTGAAAAAGCCCCGCTGTATATATTGACCGGCAGATACAAAATAACTGCCGCCGCATAAACAATCCCTGTTTTTTTAAGGAATTTATACAGCCTGCTGCCGTCATAGCGGTATTTTGAAAGCACGAAAAAGCCCGATGTCATAAAGAAAAACGGTACCGCAACACGCCCAAAGATATGCGTCAGAATGAAATTTCCCGTTTCACTAAAGGAATCAAGCGGAGATGTATGTATGGCTATAACCAGAAGCGCCGCCGCAAAGCGCATTTTATCTATCCCTGTATAATATCTGTTTTCAGTCATAGCTCTACCTCCGCACAGTTACAATAAATCCGTCTTTGTTATTTCCTGAAATCTGATATGCTTTATCCTCCGGCAGATTTATCTCTGTAAGCCCTTCCGAAGCAGGCACATAATAAATGCAGGTGTTCTGAAATTCAAGTGGGTATTCGCTGCTGCAGTTCTTTATGAAGTCAATGTATTCCTCCAAAGCAAGCTCCCTCTGCTTTATAACCTCGGAGTGCGGAAGTCCTGTATATCTGAAATGCCACGGCTCACAGGAAATACCAGTAACCTTCTCCTTGCCTTTTTCGTATCTTTGTATAAATCCGAACTTGGCTGCCTTTTCTCTGAAACGCTGACATATCCCGCTGTGTGGAAAGTCGGGACAGATAAAATCAACGCTGTCTGCATTTAACCCTAAATCAATGGCAAGACCGCTCTGGTGCTCGCTTCTGCCCGGCAGGGCAACAAACTTTCGTGTAAACACATCGCCGTTTTCTCTCAGCGAGTCCTCATATATTTCCGTCTGCTCTGCCAGAGAACGGTATCCGCTTACGCAAACTATAGACTCCCCTGCCGATATTTCATTCAGCAGGATTTTCAGAGCCTCTGCAGCCTTTGCTTCAAGCAGGATATCATGCCGCTTCTCATCAGCAGGCACAAGCTGTATATCTGCTGCTTTTCTTATAGGATTTTTCTCATTTACCAAAATAAGATTTCCTTCATATATTTTTTCTCTGTCAAGAGTTACAGTTTTCATAATCATCTGTACAGCCCCAGCAGTCTGTCCAGCATCTGCGAAAACGACAGTCCTGCTCCTTTCATCATATTCGGAAAACGGCTGTGAGAGGTAAATCCCGGAATAGTATTTACTTCATTAAACACTATTTCACCCGCAGGAGTCAGAAACATATCGACTCTTGCAAAGCCTGAACAGCCCAGCGCCTTATATATAGTCACCGCAGCCTGCTGAATTCTTTTTTCTGTTTCCGCGTCTATCCTTGCAGGCATATGAATTTTTGAAGTTACCAACTGATATTTTTCGGTATAGTCAAAGAAGCCTCCCGAAAGCTCAATTTCATCCACCCTGCCTGTCATCAGCTTGTCGATGCCCATAACTGCGCAGCCTGTTTCAAAGCCCTCTACAGCTTCCTCCGCTATGACTTCACAGTCATACTGAAATGCTTTGAACACCGCCTCTTCAAGCTCATCACTGCACACTACCCTTGTGATGCCAAAGGAGGACCCTGCGCGAACAGGCTTGACAAAAACGGGATAGGAAAGCTCTCTGTTAATTTTCTCAAGCGCTGCTTCCATATCCGCTCTTTTGAAGGTAATCGATTCGGGCACTGAAATTCCCGCAAGGCTTACAAGCTTATGCGCCCTGTCCTTATCCATACACAGCGCGGAGGAAAGAGTATCACAGCCCACAAGCTGCACTCCGGCAAGTTCTAAAAGCCCCTGTACTGTGCCGTCCTCACCGTTTTTTCCGTGAAGCACGGGAAATGCCATATCAATTTTTACAGTAGTATAACTGCCGTCTGCAAACTCTATAAAGCCGCCTGTTTCGGTGCTTTGTGAAAAGCATATTTCATACATATTCCCGGCATCCAAGGACCACGAGTTATCGGCTATGTTTTCCGCACTTCCCGTATAGTGATACCATTCACCGTTTTGGGTAATTCCAAGCATTATAACATCAAATTTTTCTGCATCAATATTTGATATAACCGAGTATGCCGACTGCAGAGACACCTCGTATTCTGCAGAGCGCCCTCCGAAAATTACCGCAAGCTTTTTCTTTTTCATTATTTAATCCCTTCCTTCTCTTTCTGCTGCATCATGTGCGCAGGCTGATTTTCCTTAGGAGCTTTATAAATATAAAAACTCCTGTTTAAGTACTGCTATTGTACTAAAAACAGGAGTTTAATTTATCTGTTTGTGCCTACACATTTCTTATGTTTTTCTGTTTAAATTCTTACGATTTTCTTACGAAAGCGGGAGACTGACTGTAAAATCTATTGTTTCGTTTTCGCTTGCCGCGCTTATGGTGCCATGGTGAAGCTCTGTTATCTGTCTTGCAACAGCAAGTCCCAGTCCCGCGCCGCCGCGGCTGCTTCTTGAGGCATCAATGCGATAAAACTGCTCGAATATCCGAGCCAGCTTTTCCTTTGGAATGGTGTTGCCGCGGTTTCTGAAATGTATCACAGCGTTTTTTTCTGCGACTTCCGCTTCAATATTTATCTCGCTTCCGTCAAAGCTGTATATTACTGCATTGCGCAGAAGATTGTCAAACACCCTCTGGATTTTGTCCGCATCGCAGTAAAGCATTATATCCTCCTCTGCTTTAAGGCTGCAGGTCAGACTTTTTTCTTTCAGCATAGGGCCGAATTCAAATACAAGCTGCTCCAGGAGCCTTGTAAGATTAACCCTGCTGTACTGCAGCACCGTTTCAGAAAGGTTAAATCGTGTAATCTCAAAAAATTCATTAATTAAATCCTCAAGCCGCTCTGCTTTGCCCAGAGCTATGGACAGATATTTCTCCTTAAGTTCCGGCGAGATTTCCTTTTCATCATGCAGCAGGCTCAGATATCCCAGCACTGAGGAAAGCGGTGTTTTCAGGTCATGCGCCAGATACATAATCATATCTGCTTTGCGCTGCTCCGCCTCTTCACGAAGCCGTATGTTTTCCTGCGACCTTGCCCTTGCAAGATTAAGCTCGTTTTGTATGTCTAAAAGCTCATTCGATAACTCAACAGGCGGCGCATCAGGATTAGACAGAGCTTTGGCGGCTCCAACAACCTCATCCATATACCCTGTGGATTTTCTGATTGCTTTAAGCATAAATATGATGCCTCCTGCCACCAGAGCAACTATTATAATATATGGTGCAAGAGCCTGAAGGGTTTTGAAGAACTCATAAACCGGAGAGAAACTGCTCCACACAGTAGTCCTTGTAAGAACAATCCCTGAAACAAAATATCCTCCGCTCATTACGGCAAATAAAATAAGCAGGTATACGAAAAATCTGTTTATGATGCTTCTGGAAAGCCCTGAAGCTTCCTTTCTGTTATTCAATTTCATAGCCCACACCCCACACAGTCTTAATGAACTTCGGATTTCTGGCAGGCTCGTGCATTTTTTCTCTGAGTCTGCCGATATGCGCCATAACGGTATTGTTGCTGTTAAAATATTTTTCTTTCCAGACAGCTTCAAACAGTTCCTCCGAAGAAACAACCTTGCCTCTGTTTTCACACAGGTACCACAGTATTGAAAATTCAATAGGTGTAAGCTGCAGCTCTTTGCCGAAAAGCGTGCATTTGTGACTGTCGTTATTGATTACCAGTCCTCTGATATCATATTCGTTTTGCTCTTCTGCGCTGTTTGCCGGCTGATTGTATTTTCGGTAGCGCCGAAGCTGTGTTTTTACTCTTGCCACAACCTCCAGCGAATTAAAAGGCTTGGTGATGTAATCATCTGCCCCCAGTGTAAGCCCCATTATTTTATCTCCGCTTTCAATTTTCGCCGTAAGCATAATCACCGGAAAATAATATTTTTCTCTGATTTTACGGCATATCTGAAATCCGTCAATGTCAGGCAACATTACATCAAGTATCGCCAAAGCAATATCCGTATTCTCAATGCACTCAAGAGCATCTGCTCCATTATGAAATTTACAGACAGTATAGCCGTCATTTTTTAAATACAGTTCAAGCAAATCGGCTATTTCCCTTTCATCGTCAACTACTAAAATTCTCTCCTCCATTTAATACTCCTTCTGATATGTTTCATTATACTTTACCTATTTTTTCTTTGTCACAAGCATTATACAGGGCGCGTTTTCAGGCTGATTTATCATAGAGATATACGCACAGTGGTATATACCTTTATCAAGGCTGTTTCCCCATTCCAACACCTTGTCTTTCTCAATCTTCCCTGCGGGATGCCCCGGATACATTACAACAGTAACTATGCCGTCTGCTTTAATCATATCTATAGCTTTATTAAGAGCAGTTATAGTTGTGTCCGCTGTGGTCGTAATCTGCTTTTCCCCTGACGGCAGATAACCCAGATTGAAAACTATTGCAGAAACTTCCTCTGAAATATGCCTGTCCATTTCCTCGTGTCCGTTATATACAAGCTCTATTTCCGAGGTGGCCTCATTCTGCATCAGAAACTCTGAAGCTCTCATAAGCGCAAGGGGCTGAATGTCAAATCCGTATACCTTGCCTGTTTCGCCCACAAGCCTTGAAAGCGCCAGCGCATCATTGCCGTTGCCTACGGTGGCATCTACTACGGTATCGCCTTTGTTTATATAATCGGCAGTAATGCTCATTGCAAATTTTGCAGTATTTCTTAAAAGGTTCATTATTTTTCTCCGAATTTATCCTTGAAATATCCTCCCGCGCAGTATATGGCGGCGCATGGATTGTTGCCTGTGGCTCTGTCCTTTGATACAAGAGTTGTTACAAAGGCATCTGTATATTTTGCCACATATTTATAGAACAGGGAGTCGTGGCCTACACAAAGGCCCAGGACAACTATGAAGTCTACTTTTTCATCTGCAAGAAATCTTGCCTGTCCTATAGGATTGCAGGCAGCTTCAAACTGCCCCTCTTTGAGTTTCATATTCTCCAGTATGCCAAAGGTCCCCTTGTCATTTCCTCCGGTTTTGCATATTACGGAGTGAACATTGAGGCCCTGTGACTCGAATATTCTCTGCACGGTCTTTGCTTCTTTTATCAGACCCAGACAGAATGCCAGCCCGATTTCTTTATACCCCATTCTTTTGCAGAATTCTATGGTTTCTCTGACTCTGTTCCACTGGCCGTAGCCCTCTTTTTCTATTTTGGCAGCCTCTACAAAAAATCTATTGTTTTCACTGCTCATATATTCTTCTCTTATTTCATCTGATGCTGCAATGTCCCTCATAGGGCAGTTTTCGGGAGCGCTGCCTGCATCTCCACCAAAGCAGGCAAGCCTGCTGCAGTCTGTGCATCTGTACATATTCTTTTTCCTCCTGATATAATATATTTGTATTGAGTTTACCCGGTCATCCGAGCCGGAAGTTATTTTTCTCCCGAATAATCAGCAATCACTTTATTAAAAGATAGTAAAGCAACAAACTGCTTCTTCAAAGTCCACTAGACACCATCTCTGCACTGTATATATCCTAAAGTCATTTCTTTACCACAATACGGACAGCTCATTTACAATGCCTCCACATCCTTTGATTTTCTGAGCCGCTATATTCTACATTGGCGAGGCAATCCATAAGCACACTAAGGCTATTATCCCCGCCGCCATTATTGCAGTAATTATTATAAACGGCAGCCATTTTTTATTTTTCCTGCCCTTTAAAAATGCAGCTATGTCGATAACAAACAGAAGCAAATATACTGCTGCCAGATACATAGTAAAACCCATACCTATTCTCCTCTGCAAACCCCAATCAGTCTGATTAGTTATATATAGCTTGAAACGGAGACCTTGGCCCCCGTTTTGTAATCTCTATTCTGTTGTGGACAGAATTTCATCATATTTTTCAATCTGGCTTACCTTGAGTCTGTCGGAAGCCTCAGGATCCACATCCTCTTCAAGAGCCAGAAGCGTAGGACTTAAGTATGTGGTATCAAGCTTCACGCCGTCCAGTGTCACATAGCTGTACTGTGTGAAATTATGTCCTTTGATATATCGCTTTTCGCCAATCTGAACTATCTTGTCTATGCTGATTTTCTTCATGCCCATCTGCATATCCGTAGGCTGCCATACCTTGCCCTGATATACATACTGTTTGCCGTAAAGCATATCATAGCCTAGAGCTCTGAGGTTCTTTTTGTAGGATTTGCTGTCCGAATAATTCTGATGATACGTCACAAGCGTACCCTCGTGTATTCCCAGTCTGTCAAGCACCTCTGCGCCTATCTGGTAAGCGTATAGATCCTTGTCCTCCTTTGTCATTCCGAAGTTCGACCAGATTACATACTGGGTATTGTAAAGCGAACCGCTTTCCATTTCATCCTCTGTCATATCAAGCGCCGGCAGATGATCTCCGTACATTACAAGCACCACATCCTCATCAAACTGCGAGAGGCTGTCTGTAAGCTCTTTGACGAACTTATCCATACTGTGGATCATATTCACATAGTATTCATACTGCCATTTCTTTTCTTCGCTTGGAGCCTTGGTTACCTCTATTTCAGGATTTTGAATAATCTGCTCTGTAGGGTATTTACCGTGACCCTCTACCGAAATAGTGTAGATATAGTCCTTGCTGTCGGTAATGTTCAGAGCTGTCATTATCTGGTCTGTAAGTATGCTGTCTTTAGCCCAGTTCTTAGGAGTTTTTTCGATATCGTTCATATACTCTATAGATGTGAAATCGTCAAATCCGAGGTTTTTGAACACCTGATTTCTGTTATAGAAAACTCCTCTGTGGTTATGTATGACATGGGTACTGTAGCCTATCTCCTTGAGATCATAAGGAATGCTCTCAAAGGTCTTGTCCAGAAGTACCGACTTGTACGGATATTCTCCCGGTCCGAAGAACTTTGCACTCATACCTGTAATTGACTCAAATTCCGTATTGGCAGTGCCTGCGCCTACTGCCGGCACTGTAAAGTAGCCGGAAGAATAGTTCTTCATAAGGTTTCTGAAATTAGGAATAGGGTCCTCCGAGCACTCTATGGAATTTACCAGCTGCGGGTCTATAAACGACTCAAGCTGCAGGAATATTATATTCGGAGTATCCTCCGTCTTTGCCTGCTCTACAGCCTTGTCCATATTTTCAAGCTCGCCGTGCTTGTATATTCCGAGTATCTCGTCTTTCGAGTAATTCTTAGGCTTGTCTATGCCTGTATCAAGCCATGTGCTAATGAAGCTGTATGGAACGCCGTTGTCCCTGTAGCCCATTGCAAGATTTCCGAAGAAAGTATCTACAACCCCGGTTGCAATACCCAGATTGAAAACTCCTACGGTTCCCAGCATTATGACAATTACCGCCGCTATATTTCTCTTGTATTTGATTTTTTCTCTTTTTTTAGGTCCCTTGATAAACAGCAGTACAAATCCTGCTATTACTGCAACTGCCGCTATGGCAAGCAATACAATCTCAAAGTTTGTAAGATATGTAGGCAGGATTGAAAACCCGTCCTCCAGCATTGTCAGGTCGTTTATTGTAAACGGAGTCATTCTCTTTAGAAGTATCACACCGTTTGCAATACCCAGAAGCAGCCATACAAAAGATATGAACGATAATACAAATGCTCTTCTTTTGAAAAGACATGCAATGCTGAGTGTCGCAAATATTATGCAGGCATTGATTAAAAATACCAGCGGACTTGTAAATGCAAATACAAGCGCCTGTACCAGAGAATGTCTTGCCGCTGTTTCTATTATCAAGTTTATGAGAAGCGCTATTACTGCTGTGACTGTCAGGCTGTTGACGTATTTCTTCTGTGCCAGCCTGCGATATATGTCCTTTATTCTGTTCATTTTATCTGCCCCCTGAAATAGTGTCCGCAATCTTTCCAAACTCTTCAAGTGACAGAGTCTCTGCTCTGCGCTGCGGATCTATATCGTTTATCTCAAATACCTTTGCAAGTTCTTCCTTGCCTATACCTCCGACTCCGTTAAGAGAGTTTAATATTGTTTTTCTTCTCTGTCCGAAGCCTTTTTTGATGCACTCAAAAAAGATGCTCTTATCCTTTACCTCTACTGCGGGTGAGCTGAGCACATCAAGCCGCAGTACTGCCGAATCGATTTTCGGCCTCGGTATAAACACCTCTTTGGGTACAGATGCAATCTGTGTGACATTGCAGTAAAACTGCACGGCAGCAGTAATCGCTCCCGCGTTTTTGCTGCCTACAGGCGCTTTTATCCTGTCTGCAACCTCCTTTTGCATCATTATGGTTATGGAATCCGCCGGAACGCCATCCTCTAATATCTTCATAATTATCGGAGTGGTGATATAGTACGGCAGATTGCCTATTATTCTGACCGCGTCATACCCTTTGTTTGCCTCTATTATAGCTTTGAGGTCTGTTTTGAGTATGTCCGCATTTATTACTTCAAAGTTATCGTATTCAGACAGTGTTTCCTCAAGTATCGGAATCAGTCTCTGATCTATTTCGATTGCTATAACCCTGCCGGCTGCTTCAAGGGCCTCCTTGGTAAGCACACCTATCCCCGGCCCTATCTCTATGACAAGGTCATTTGAGGATATGCCGGAGCTTTCGATTATTTCATCAATTATATTCTTGTCCGTAAGGAAATTCTGTCCCAGTGATTTTGACAGCTTAAAATTATGCCTGTCCTTTATTTCGTTTATTGTCTGTGCCGAATATAGTTTCATCGCTTAATCCTCTGAAAAACTGCTCCCTTGTAATTCCGTAACGGTTCAGCTTGCGCAGAAAAGCTCCTGTGTTGCCGTAGCCGATGCCAAGTATTCTGCCTAAGGCCTGTCTTTTTTCTTTGGAGCCTTCGCCCGTAAGACCGTTTTCTATCATATCTGACATATCAAAAGTATCGCCGCTGCCTTTGGTCTCCGCCGCGCAGCATACCCTGCAAAGCGCCGCCTCGATATCCTCAGGTTTTGCGTTTTCTATGCCTATGTCCCCGTCCTTTGCGGCTTCCTTTCGTGTAAGAAAAGCCTCCTTTGCATCGGGGTATTTCTCAATAATTCTTTTTCTTATTCTTTCACCTGCGCTGTCGGGATCCGTAAACACTATAATCCCGCAGGTGCTGTAAGCCTTGTCTATAAGCTTCCATGTTGCCGCAGTAATGCCGTATCCGTGGGTTTCAATGGTTTCGGCGTCAACCGCCCTTTTAACCGCACAGGTGTCATCTCTGCCCTCAACTACAATTACTTCATTTATCTTTATCATCTATTTTGTTTTCCTCATCAGGTGATACATATATTATTTCTCCCGGATATACCATATTGAGTTTCTCTCTTACCTGCTGCTCTATGTAATCGGGATCGTCCGTGTTTGCAAGCTCGTCCTTGGCCGCCTCCAGTTCCTTTTTTAACTCTGCCTGCTCTGTCGCAAGCTGAGCTTTCTCTTTTTCGAGGGAAATAATCTCAACCGCCGAAACAGATATTGCTGCAACCACAAGAACTATTACCGCAGCGTAAATCAGCAGGCGTCTTTTCTTCTTTGCCGCCTTGCGCTGCGACGGCGCTTCCTTGCGCGCCTGGTAAACTCTCTCTGCTTTTTCGGCTCTGGCTCTCCTGCGTTTTTCTCTGGCCCGATCGAAATCAATGACTTCATTGTTGCGGTGAAAATCCCGGCTTCTGCTTCTGCTTTTTCCCATGTTATCCTCTCAGTATTTGTTTTACCCGATTTAGTGCATCATATATTGTACCACAAAAAGATATTTTCCACAATACAGCCCCTGCCGCAAAACCGCAAAAGCTGTGAACGCTGACCCTGCCGTAGGCGCAGTAATAAAGGAATGCAGCTGCAATGAAGCCTTGGAATATCCATAATATGATTTCAAAGAAAGCTCTGGAAATTCTGCCGGTTTTCATAATATGTCCGCACCATGAAGCTGTTTCCCATATTATCATAAACAGTATTCCTGAGCAGCACATAATGATTATGTGAAAAATCTGTGATTGTATCAGACTGCTCATTTCAGTATTTTCCTGATTAAGCTCTTTTCGCCTGCAGTGTTTGCATATTCGAGAGAGGATATTTCGCCTGTAACCGTAAGTTTTTCGCCTGCTATATCGAGATTTTCTATATGCAGATTTTTGCCTCTTACCATAAGCCTTTTTTCCTTCAATGTAATTTTGACAAGTTCCTCATTAAATCCGTCAACATCGGTTACTCCCGTAACCGTCATCTTTTTTCTTTCTTCTATAAATATGCTGTGGTTTTCCATCATACCATCTCCTTTGGATAAATATATTAACACCGCCGCGGGTTTATGCATATTATGGAGTATCTTGCCGGGAGGGGTATTAATGAAATCATATATAATATGCTGCAGAAATTCAGGAGAACTTATGAGGGAATGTGTGGAAAAATCCTACGGACATATCAGATACGAGCTGCCGTTTATAGGGGCTCTGTGTGTGGATGTTCCCGAAGAAAACACTGCTGCGGTGCTTAAGCTGCGAGGCATTACGGCTGCCACCGAGGATATGAAGGTTACAAAATTTGATGCGCAGGAAAGCAGTAAACCCTGCATGGTAAATGCTGATGCAGACTCTCTCGGCAGAGGCGTATCCATTGCCGTACTTGATACCGGCACTCACCCTCACTATGACCTCATAAAACCATATAACAGGCTGCTGGTTTTTAAGGATTTTGTAAACAGCAGAACTGTGCCCTATGACGATGACGGTCACGGAACTCACGTATCGGGCATAGCCGCAGGAAACGGTTTTTCGGGAGCACCGAAGGGCATTGCGCCTGAAGCTTCCATAGTATCTCTGAAAGTGCTGGATTCAGACGGAAGCGGCAATGTTTCGGATATACTTGCCGCTATGCAGTGGATATGTGACAATCACAGGAAATACAATATACAGGTGGTAAATCTGTCCCTTGGTATGACATATGATGACAGCGTCCGCATAGACCCTCTTCACCTTGGCGTGGGGGCTCTTTATAAAAGCGGTATTACAGTGGTTGCCGCAGGCGGTAACAGCGGTCCTGCCGCAAAGACAATATCAAGTCCCGGAAATTCACCGTATGTAATAACCGCAGGCTGCTGCGGTACATCCGGAGTCTCGGAGTTTTCCAGCAGAGGTCCTGCCGGTACATATATGAAGCCCGATCTGGTTGCTTACGGTGAGGATATATGCTCTCTGGCTCCCGGCAAAACCGCCACAGCCACTCAAAGCGGCACATCAATGTCCGCCCCTGTTGTATCTGGCGCGGCCGCATGTCTTTACAGCGCATATCCGCAGCTTACCGCATATCAGGTCAAAAGGATACTTATGTCTGCAACAATTCCTTTTGAACAGGAGGACAGAAACTCGCAAGGCTACGGCAGACTTGATGCGGATATGCTTAAGGAGCTGATTTAAAAACCTGATATGAAATAAGCAGGCTATGCTTTTGGATTGCATAACCTGCTTTTAAATTCTAAGCTTTATTAGTTATTTAGTTATTTATAAGCTCTCTTATATTTGGCAAAACCTAAAAAACAGAGCCTGCACTATCACAGACTCCATATGTGTATTCTATTTCCATTTAATCGAGTAGTATCCGTTGCCGTCACTGTATTTTTCAACCTTTATATAGTAAGTGCCTGCTGCAAGCTTTTCGCCTTTGCCGAAAGTATACGGCTGTATCTCACCGCTTGCTGTATCATATGCGTTTCTTGAGCCGAAAGGATATCTGTCACCTTTTTTGTATACTGCAAACTTGATGCCTCCGGAATATCCACCCAGCTTTGTGCTTATTTTAAGCGTTACCTTCTGTGTCTTTTTTACTACGAATTTATACCATTCACCGGTTCCTGCTTTCTGGTTTGCAGTTATAACGCCTTTTTTAGTGCTGCCCTTGCTGATCAGTTTTGCCTTGCTCTTTGAAGTCCCGCTGTTTTCCTTAACGCTGCTGAATGTAACCTTCAGTCCGTAGTACTTATCACTGTTCTTTACTGCGACATAGTATGTGCCTTTTTTAACTCCAAAACAGCTCGTATAGTTATTTGATGCATACAATGACTTGTCTCCTGCCAGCAGGTTCTTTTTGCCTGAATTTGTCAACTTGATATAATAGTAGTGATATGATGATGACTCGTCCTTCTCAGGCACTGTAACCTTGAGATATCCGTTGCCCGGAACTGTAATTTTGTAATATGAAAAGCTGTTATCCGCAGACGATCCGTAAAACACCCTGCCGCTTGTCAGTATGCCCTCTGCCGGTGCAAATTTAACCTGAAAATCAGCTGACTGCTCTATATTTGCCCATGTATCAAACTTAAGATAATATGTACCTGCCTTGGCCACATCCGCTGTCAGTACATCATTAACAGTTGAACTGCTGAGATATTTAGCATAGCCAATCTTGTTTGCATCTGTTGCAGCTGTATCTGTGTGCATTGAAACCGTCAGATTTTTGCCTACCGCTATTCCCTGCAGAGGCACTATTATTGTACCTGCCGACTTAACTGTAACAGGGACTACGGCGCTTGAATTTTTAATTGCTTTTGCAGTATATGAAATATAGCTGCTGTCATCAGTGCTGTTCATATCCTGAGCTGCTATTGTCCCCGCAGCAGACGTACCGTTTGTAACAGTACCTGCAAACGCGCCAATTCCCGATGTAAAGGTCATACTCATAACAACTGCAATCGCAAGTACCACACTTGCTATTCTGCTTCTCTTCATTTGAAAATCCCTCCTTTTAAAGCTCAATCTCTTATCTTGGAAGACAGAACTGACTCTATGCCTGAGTCATTCCTCTCTATTATATAATATATCCGCCGAATGTAAATACTCTATTGCAAACAAAAAGAAGCAAAAAGAAACTATATAAACTTAGTTATACAATTTCTCTTTGCCGTTTAGCATTTAACAGAATATTGTCTGTCAACAGTTTCCCGTCTGCCTGATTATACGTTCCCGAATACATTCTATATAAGAATATCGAGCGGTTCCTCTTGTTCGTCCAGGAAATGCTCATATATATCAGACACATATACTGTGGAATATATCTGTCTGACTTCTACCCTCTTTATTATTCTTCACTCAATGCTTCAGGCCAAAACTATAATTCACCGCAGGGCATCAGTTTCTCCAGAGAAACTGTTAACAGACGATGACACTTCATCATCATTCTTCATTATTATACAAAAATTCTGCTCTGTTTTTTCGAAAATGTCACTTTTGGCTCTTTAATTGTAACTTTTAGCTGTATATTTGACTTTTACGGCAAAATATACTAAACTACTTAATACACAGAGAATATAAACGGATTGCCTGTTATCAGCTGCCTGCCGGCTTAGGAACCTGCAGTTTTACTTATGGCGGCAATATATAAATTGGAGATCTACAAGTTATGACAGCAGAAGCTATCAGATACCTTATAATTATTTCAAGTACGGCAGCGTTAATTGTCATAGCCGCCGTTATATACATAATAACCAAATCAAAATACAAAAAAGAATTCCTTGAGAAAAAACAGGAGCTTCAGGCTTCCCAGCTCAAAGAAATCGAACAGTATGAGAGAGAAATCAGCATGTTTCTTGATGAAATAAACAGCAAAAAACAAAACAGCGAGTTTCTTCAGGAACTGGTTTCTGACTGCGAGAAATATGCGGGGCAGCGCTACAGCGGTAATCCTATAGTTGATGCGCTTCTTGCATGCAAGCAAAAGCTATGTGAGGATTCAGAAGTGGCTCTCGAAATATCAGCAGGCACTTTAAAATGTACTGCTCTTACTGATGAGGAATATATAGGCATTTTCGGCAACCTTCTTGACAATGCCATTGAAGCAGCGCAAAGAACCGAAAACCCTCAGGTAAGTCTCAGCAGCACCATAACCGGAGGCCAGTGGATACTCACTGTCAGAAACAGCAAGCCTGCAAACGAGGCACCTCTCGAAAACAATATGGCAACCACCAAAAATAACAGTCGTGATCATGGTCTTGGGAGTAAAATAGTCAAAAGGATAGTAAAGAAACACAATGGCGCACTTGATTATACGGATTATGGGGATTATTTTGAAGTTATATCAGTAATACCGGTATCAGACTGCAGCAGTGAGGTATAGTAAATGTGGAACATAGCGATTTGTGATGATCAGCCCGAAAGCATAGCATATATAAAAGACAGACTTGCTGATACAGATTTAACTGACATCGGTAAGATTATTGCTTTTTCAAACGGCAAATCAATGCTTGAGGATCTTGAAGACGGCATTTTTGATGCAGATATTTTCATTCTGGATATTGATCTTGGCAGCTGCAGCGGCATTGCAATTGCCGAAAAGATACTGGATATACGCCCTGACTGCCAGATTATATTCATGTCAGGATATGATGACTATTATGAAGCTGTCTACGATGTAAACCATATATATTTTATGAAGAAGCCGGTATGCAGTGAAATTCTTTGCAAAGCTGTTTCAAAGGCAACTCAAAAGCTGAACTCAGGACATGAGGAGTTCTTCATTGCTGAAACCAAAAGCGGCAAGCATATAATCTTGTATAAGGATATATTCTCTTTTGAACGAGACAGAAGAAAGATAAATATTATAGGACACAACAATGAACTTCTCTGTTCTTTTTATGGTAAATTTGAAGAAATAGAGACTGTCCTTCCTAAGAACTTTCATCGCTGCCACAACAGTATATTTCTTAATCTGGCTATGGTAAAGTCACTGGAAAACGGCTGCTTCATACTTCGTGACGGCAGGGCTGTAACCATAAGCCGCAGCCACAAAAGTGAGAGCCAGCTGGCATTTGCAAGGTTTCTGGCAGGCGGGAAATAATAGGATCAGATTAACAGGCAGCCTTGAAAGCTGCCTGTTATAATTGCCTTATTAAGGTTTAGTTAGTCCAAGTTCTTGAAGCATATTTACACTGCTTTAATGCACTCTTCGCAACAAGCTTACCATCATTATCATATACCATAACTCTTACCTTATAGAAGTATTTGGTTCCTTTCTTACCTGTGCTGTTGATATATGAATTCTTGTCTATGGTTTTTTCTACCTTAGCTGCGTATTTTGATGATTTCTTAGTTGATCTGTAGAACTTGTATTTAACTGTGTAGCCTTTAGCCTTAAGTTCAGCAAGGTCTACAGGCTTTCCGTTCTGATCTGTTACAGATTTTACAGTAACTTTGATATTGCCTTTTGAAGTCTTAGCCGATCTGGCAGTAAGCTTCAGCTCCTTAACATAGCTCTTAGCGTCAAATACAGGCTCTGGTGCAGTTTTTGTCTTAAAGGTCACAACTACCTTGTCCCCGGTTTTAAGTCCTGTAATCTTCTTTAAAGCACCTTTATCAATGCCGTTTACAGTTATCTTATCAATCTCATAGCCATCATTAGGAGTTATTGTAGCTGTAGTTCCGTCAGCTGAGAGTTCAACCTTACCCTGAGCGTTATCCACTGTGATTTCAGGTTTTTCTGCTGTTGGCGGAATAAATCCTCCGCCACCAGGTATAACCGTTGCAGCCCATGGTGTAACTATTCCTTTCAGAACAGCATAGTTTTCATCATTTGGAGTAAATGTCCATCCATATGCTTTACCCTGTTCAATTACCTGTGCATCGCCATCATTCCATGTAAATGTACCTTCCACATTTAATTTAGTAAAATCAGCAGGTGTAATCTCGCCTAAAGTCTTTCCGGATGTATTAACCTTGTCAAATTCTAAATTTCCGCTAACCTTAGCCGGTGTAATTGTAACTCTGATTGTCTTTGTTACTGTTTTATAGGCATTATCATCAGGTGTGAATACTACCTCATAAATACCGCTGTCAGCAACATTTACCGGTGCATTGCCCGTTTTCCATGCAAATATACCTTTTATATCTGATGTTGCTTTAATGCTTACAGGCTGGCCTGTATATTCTGCTTTTATTTCCTCAACATTTACTGCAGGTATATTGTCGTTTGTAGTTTTTACTGCTATTACAGCCTGGGAATCTTCATAGTTGTCTGAAGTCAAGGTTAGCATAAGCTTTCCTGTCTTTCCCGCAGCTGTTGCTTCATCAGGGTCTACATAGAATTCTACGTAAGCTTCTTTGTTATCAATTTCATACAATATATTATCATCGTTTTTTGAAAGGGTTACATCTTTAGCAATCACATTGCCTGCATTTTCCGGCATAACAGCTGAAAAATCAACGGTATATTTGTTCTTATCTCCGACTTTAACTATAATCTCCTGCTCTGGGATAGTTACAGCAGCCGCTTTTGTAATATTGGCATCTACTGTAATTGTGTTTTCTGCAAGACTGTAATTCCTGTCATTAAGAACGACCTTAACTGTAGCCTTGTCAGTTCCGGTCTTTGAGTCTGCAAATTCCGCTGTTGCAGTATATCCTGAAGCATCAGGCAACGGAGCTGTCTGTTCAAACTCTACTTTTGTTACTGTTGCTTTAGTTGTTCCGTCAAATCTCTTATCTGCCACTGTTACATTTTTAAGTGTAAGTTCTTTTTTGGAAATATTAACAGTTACATCCGTTGGCTGTACCAGTGTATAATTATCAGCATCTGCACCGCTGATTTCATAACCTGTCACTGTAACAGCTTTTTTAGACCCTGCATCTGCACTCTCAATTGTTCCTGCTGAGGTTCCTCCCAGCGTCACATCATCTTCCCCTACTACGCCGTTCAGAGTTCCACCTGTCACGGCAATTGAAGTTGTATCATCAAACTGACGATCTTCTGCTTTCGCACCAGCAACAGTTAACGGCTTCTGTGAAACCTGCACACTTGCATCTGTTGTAAACACTTTAACGTTATTATACTGTCCATCTGCGCTTGTAAACAGAATGTTGTATGCAGCAGTTCCTGCCTTAGGAATTGTATCATTATCAACGCTTAAAGTATATGTTCCTGCTACAGTTCTATCACCCACTTTAGCATTTATATTGTTCTTTAGTGTAATAATATCCGACCATTTGGTTCCATATACCGGTGTACTATTCTTAACTGTAATTGCATTATCTACGGTTGTAGCTTCATCATCAACCATAAATTCAATATCAATCATTGTAATACTGATTGTTCCGGTCTTAGTTCCTGTATAGTTATTATCTGTCGGAGTAAAGGTATATCCTATGGACGCCTTTTCTCCGGCCTCTTTATCTTTTAATTCTGCAACGATCTGTTCTTTTGTCTTTGCTTCTCTATTATATGTAAAAGCAAAGGTACCTTTTACAGCTTCATTAAATTCAGAAAATTCAGAAACAAATTTAGGTTCCTCAAATTCTCCAATGCCTTTTACAACATTCTGTGTATTGAATTTATCGTCTGCACTATAATTGTCTGTAGCTGTAATTGAAGCATTGATTTCTAACGCAGTGTCTGATGCAAGTCTGTAGTTTCCGGTTGTAATACCGTCTGCTTTGAATGTCACAATTTTGTCTGTTCCAACATTCTTATTATCATAGGTTGCAATTCCTCCAACATCAACGGGCTCGCCGTTTACACCAGTCGCAGTCACTTTAGTGAGATTACATGATACAGTTCCATCGTATTCCTTTGTAACTGTTCCTCCATAATTGAGGTCACTGGCTGTCAGTTCTTTTGGTAAAATCTTTGCCGTTACCGACATATATACAGTATTATAGTTTTCCTTAGAAACTGCAACCATTACTGCCTGCCCCATCTCAGAAGCATTTCTAACTGTTGGTACAGTTGTTTCATAGTTTCCGTTTTCGGTTGTTTTATATTTAACTGTATAGCTTTTAGCTTCACTTCCTATTACAACTGCATCATGGTCTTTGCCATCATATATTCCTTCATAGCCTTTGATTGCATCAAGGACTTCCTCCGAAGGAATACCTTTCAAAATATTTACAGTAATTTCATCTAGATCTGCCAGTAAATAATTATTGCTGTCGCTACCTTCCAGTGTTGGCTTAGTAACTGTTACTTTCTTATTATCTCCAACATTTGCATTTTCAATTGTTCCTGTCGTTGGCATAGTAACTGTTACATCTTCACCGTCAACCACGCCGGTTAGCTGACCGCCCGTCAGTTCCACGTTTGTAGTTTCGTTGTAAAGGCGATTAGTTGCCTCAAGGCCTGTAATCTTAAGCGTTTTCGCACCAACAGTAAGATTATTAACTTTGACTGACTTTTCTCCTGCTTTCAAAGTTACAGAGGTATCACCTTTTTTGAGATAATTTTTACCTGATGTTGCATATGAAACTGTATAGTCTGTAAAGTTATCATTCGTAGAACTGTCATCATATATTGCCTTAACAACCATACCCGCTGGATTAAATGTGTCACCATGTGTGTAGGTAGTCTCAGTTGGCAGAGTTGTCACTTCAAGATCTGTTATTGACTTTGAAGCTGTTTTACTGAAAGTCTTAATCAGATTGTAGCTGCCATCATCCTGTTTAGCTACAGACCAGTCATTCTGTCCATCTACAGTAAAACTTACTCCATTTGCAAACTGATAATATTCTTTTGGCTTAACATTTATTACAGCCTTATATACTGTATCTCCCGCAAATTTACCATCTGATAATTTTGTTTCTTTTTCACCTTTCACGGAAAACCATTCAATAGTCGCAGTCATACCAGTCTGGGCAGCCACTGTCTTTACAGGGACAGCATTTTTCACCGGAGCAATCACACCAGTAATAGCCTGTATGCCGCTAATCTCAGAAACAACAGTCACATTTGTGGATTCCACAAGATTTTCTGGTGTATGGTCTGTTTCGGTATAACCGTCATCTCCTAATGAAACAATCTTGCAAGCAGTATTTCCCACTTTAACGAGCGAAAATTTCTTGTTTCCAATGGACGCATTTTTCTTTACTTTTAGTACTGCCATCAACTCATAGCCGTTTGTCACATCAATAGCATTGTCGCCACCAGTTCCTGAATAAGCAGCTATGTACACACCACTTGTGTTTGCTTCTGCAGTGGTTGAAGCAATTAATGACCCTCCGGTTAAATTTTTAGGGTCAAATTGTGTAACTTCAAATGATTCTTTATCAAATCCAACAGATAATTTAAAATTTGATAGTTTTTCATTAATTGCTGGTATCTTAACAGTTATAGTAATTTCGTCTCCTGCTTTCACATTATTCTCACTTGCCACAATCCCGTTTGCACCTTCAGATGCAAATGCTACAAATGGAATTGTCGTAAAAATCATCAGCACACAAATAGCTATTGCCAAGATACGATTTTTCATCTTATACATTCTAAACTCCTTTACCTATTTTACACTAGCGTATTAAAAATTGAACTCTTCAATGCTGCATATCGTACAATCTGAGTAGCATCCGAATCGTCTACAACACCATTTGCATTTACATCTGCACACAGTATACGTTCCTGCTTAATATTTTCGTCACCATTATTAAAAATACTCGCTTTTAGCGCTGCATACCGTATAATCTGAGTAGCATCTGAATCGTCTACAACACCGTTATAATTTACATCTCCATACAGCCACAATTTCTGCTGACCCAGTTCTACTGCGGAGCTTCCGGCAGTAAATGGTACAATCTTAGGCGCATATTTGTTCGGTTTAAAAATAACCAGCTTATATCCCCCCGCTTCTACTCCGTCAAAGCTAAAGCTCTGTTCTTTCATGTCCTTTCCATCTACTTTTGTATCAGTAATTGTTCCTTTATCCGCGTTTTTACAAGTATACTTCACATTGGCACTGTCAGAATACAAACCATACTTCCATTCATTTTGAATAATTTTATCTGCAGTGTCACTATCATATAGCAGATAAACCGCATCATCTGTACTATTCCAGCTTACAGATGTACCGCTTACTGTGACACCTCTGGGTATATCCTCTTCTTTCAGTTCAACATCTATCGGTTTCTCATCAATGTTAACAGCTATATCTTTATCTGTTACAACCGGCTTTTCTGTTTCATCGCTTATTTCAATAGTCGCACACTGTGTGTTTTTAGGTGTGAAGCTGTACGTCTTATCTGCCTTTGCATCATTCTTTATATCAAATACAAACTTAAACAGCTCACCTTTATATGGTTCCATTATATATCTGCCGTTTTCTAATATTGAATTCCCGTTATTGTCCTTGACCGTCTCAAGGTTTACCCATGAGCAATAGTACGGCGATTCTCTATATGGCTCCGATTCCATCTCTTCGCCAAAGACATATTCACAGGTACATGTGCACGGTTCTTCCGGTTTAAGTAATTTAAAAACTGATTCATCAAAAGCCATTTCAAAACTTATGCCATCTGCATTTAATTCTCCTGCTGTAGATACTGTAACAATTACCTGTCCATTGTTTTTTTCTACCTTGGTCTGGAGATTTACACTATCCTCCGCAAATGCCGGAATCCCCAGCAGCGGCACCGCTGCCAGCATCATTACGAAGGCCAGCAGTATACAACTTAATTTTCTTTTCACATTTTCCTCCTCCTTATTCTGTGCATTTCTCTATCTCATGTACACCGGTTATTTTTTTATACTCAGTTTTACAGGCTTTGACCACTTAGTATAGTAGGTCCTGCCGTCTATAATCTTGTAGCCTCTGACTTTGTAATAATAGGTCCTTTTGACCTTTTTGAATTTTTTGCTTGTCCATTTTGTTTTGACTGTGCTGCCTGTTTTTCTGTAACCCGTTGTTTTCTTTACGGATCTTGATATCTGATATCCTTTGAGCTTGCCGTCATAACCTGATGCGGCGTAACGCAAAGTAACCCTTCTGGTTTTGCTGCTGAAGGATTTCCCTTTTATAATCACTTTGCCGGCTTTAACCGCCGCTATATCTTTGCCAGCAGTGTTATTGTCATCTGCCTTATCCGGCTCCTGCGGTTTATCTCCGGGTTCCTGTGTGTTATCTCCCGGATTATCGGAAATTCCCGGATTCGACGGAATTGGTATAACACCGCCACCGCTACTGCTATTCTTAAATATAATCTGACCGTTTGTCAGAGTGAATTTCTTTGCTCTGATATCACTGTCATAGGCTTCAAAGCTTTTGCCTGATATTTTTATCTCAGCTTTAGACACCTTGCTGCTGTCCTTAACTTTGAAGTATAATGTAGCCAGTGTTCCATCCTCGGTACAGTTGTTTTTTTGCAGAGCATTTATCCAGCCGCAGTAATACGGAATTTTATCAATTCTGTCACTGTTCATCTGTCCTCCCAGCAGACTGCCGTTTTCGAGTTTGCTCAGTTCAAGCACACTGCTGTCATACTCTATCGAAAAGCATATAGTTGTTATCCCCGGATTGTTTTTTATAGTCACAGGAACTGCAACCGTATCCTTTCCCTCTGCGCTCACACTGCCTATTGCAAGCTGCGGTGTGTCTGCTGCATATGAATTCACCTGAGTAATGCCAAGCATAATCAGGAAAACCGCAATCAGTACCGCTATAAGTGTTAGTCTCTTACATACAGATCTCATTTTCTTATCATCTCCTAACATACAGTTAAGTTAATTGTACAATATACCTTACTCAAAACTTTCAAAAAAAACAGGCAATACAAAGGAAATTAAAAAAATTACCGTAACTAAAAAATTTCAATTATTAAGGTCGTTTTTAAAGATAATACAGGACCGGCACAGCCGGTCCCATCATACTAATATTCTCCTGTATTCATACCATATTCCAGTACTTCATAACCACCCCAGCCTGCAAGGTGTCTTTCAAGAAGCATTCTGTCGGCGGCATTGATTTCGCCGTCTCCGTTGATATCCGCCGCTTCCTCATTCAGGAGTTTATCATACCCTTTCCATTCAGCTATATATCTTGCAAGTACTGCCTTGTCTCCTATTCTTACATTGCCGTCTCCGTTGGCATCGCCGAGAAGATAAAGGTTAATATCTCTGCTAAATGCGGAATCGGTTACTTCAAGGTTCTCCATATGAAGACCATGCTCAGGTACATATACCGCAAGCACATATTCTCCCGCCTCAAGTACGGCTGAGTACTCTCCGGTGTATGTGCCGCCTTCTGCCACAGGTGTTTTTGAGGCCGTTTCATACGGCAGTGCAATCTCATTGTTAAGGCTGACAATCCCGTATTTATTAACACAAATTATATCCTTTTTCTCTGTGCCTTTCGGATACACCTTAATCACAGCTTTTTTATCACTGTAAGATGTGATATTACCGCTTACAGTGTATTCCCTGCTTTGCTTCCAGACACCGTCAAGTTCCTGTTTGAGGATATGCTGTTTCCCGCAGTGTATTCTGCCTCATCGGCTTCGCTGTCTGTCGACCAGCCCAGGAATCTGTATCCGTCTCTCACAGGTCTGTCCTCTGTAATTTCAGCATATTCGTCATATGTTTTGCTCTCTACTGTAAATGCAGTTTCATCTCCCGCCTGTGCATAGTAGGTAATATCGTAATCAAGGTCAAGATATACAAGCTCATAGTTGTTGTATTTCTCATCCTCAGCGGCATCAGCTGCCGCCTCAACCCTTATCTGGCTGCTGCTTCCGTCGGACAGCGCTATTTCGGACAGGTTTGCAACGCTTGTGCTGCTCTCACCGTATTCAAGTACAGGAACATCCGCTGTATATGTGCATTTGTCTCCGCAGGTTATCTCAACCCTTCCCGATGATGCCGCATGGCTTCTGTTGGTTATTGTCATATAGAGTGATATAACGTCTCCCACCTGAACCTGTTCACATTCAACTTCAAAGTCCGTATATCCGATTACAGTCTCTATGCTGTTGTCATCAGTATTTCTGTCTCCATCCACATTAACCGATATGCTGTATGTGTGCTCTGATATGGTAGCTCCCATTTCAACAGGCACCTCTATCTGCTTTGATGCTCCTGCTGCAAGTTCCATATTCACGTCGCTTTCATAAACAGTGTTTCCGCTCTCATCGGTAACAGCCACACCCGCAGTATCAATTGCGCTACTTCCGCTGTTTCTTACAGTAACGCTTACAGTAACCTGACCACCCGGCACAACTGCTGTGCTGTCATATTCGGCATCCTCTACGGTAAGGTCTGTAACCTCCTCAAGTCTGCACCATGACAGGTTGCATTCCCTGGTCAGGTTGTTTCCTGTGGAAACCTTTGTATCTGTAAATGCAGCATACAGAATACCGTTAAGTTCTGCGGCAGAAAGATAATCAATATATCTGTCGCCTGATGTGATTCTTACTGCCTCCGACCAGCTGCCTGATGCGGCATCATATTTTCTGCCGTATATATTGGAGCAGCCTTCTCCTGCAACAGTATAATAGAGGGTGTTACAGGCAGACACAAATTCGGATGATACCCTGATATCATCAAATACTGTCAATACAGTCTGCCTGTCATATTTTTTGAGTATGCCGTCATTTGTCCACATCAGTGTGCCGTCACATACTTTTAGACCGCTTATGTTTCCTGAATCCAGTACAGTCTGACCTATACGCAGCTCTTTATTCATATCTGATACATACGCTATACCACTGTCTGTTACTGCAAGAGCAGTAACACCCCTTGCTCCGGTAATTTCCTTTTCAGGAGCGCTCCATGACGTGCCGTCATATGTGCTGTACCATATTTCATTTGTATCATTCCGGTTGAATATATCATCACCGCTGTTTTCCATCCATGCCGTAACAGCATTTTCGTTCATTGTTCCGGCAGTCTGGCATGACCTGTATTTATCGTCAGCTCCTGCAACGGTTTTTACGGTTTCAAATGTGCATGTCTGCCTGTTGAATTTTGCAGCGCATATATTCTGCTGCTTTACAAGTTCTTCAGTACTTGTATCATCCCCGTCTCCGTAAACAGCGCTGCCGTCCCGGTATATAAGGTAAATATCCTGACCGATGAGGTAAAGCTGAGGCTGATAGTCCGCCGTACCGTTTGAATCAAGTTTTACAGGCTCGCCCCATGTGCCGGCGGATTCATCATATATTGAGTATTTGACTACGGCTGCATTGTTCGCTCCTCTTGAAGTATCCTCATCAAGGTAGGCCATAATCATAGTCTTTCCGTCTGATACAACTGACGGATGAATCAAATCGCCTGCACTCTTTATCGTCTCTACATCGCCTGTCTGTACGGCTCTGCTTACAGGAAGGGCGTATTCATCTTCTTCGTCTTCCTCGTCATATACCGTACGTATGTTATTAATTTCGTACTCAGCCTTAGGCCATAGTTTTTCATATTTCTTTGAGTTTATATAAGAGGTGAACCAGCCTTCCGCTTCAGCCGTTATAGTTTTTATTCCTCTGTTATATCCTGTTATCGAAACATCCGCATTATAGTCGATGCTTCCGTAACCGCCGCCTTCTGCCTGACTGTCTGATGCCGGTTTAATATATATCTGGGTTTTCGGATTGAATTTAAAGGTGATTCTATCTGAAAACTCAGCGTTTCTAAGATCGAAGCTGCCTGCGATAACATTTGCGGTTGCCATTGAGGTATCGGCTTTAATTATTACAGGAACCTCTTCAATAATATCAGACCATTCCGAATGTCTCTCTACAGTCGCATAGACTCCAAGGTAAACCGGTATATACTGTGAGGCAAAGCCGTTTTTATCAAAAGTACCTTCGCCAAATCCTATCATTGACAGATTAAACTCACTCTCTTCCGGTTCCGATGCGTAATTTTCAACAATTTCCTGAAGCTGTTTCTCCGCATCTTCTGTTTTTTCTTTGCTGTTTATTTTTTTCAGAAGCTCTATGCACTTTTTAATCTCATCAGCGCTCATTTTATCGAAGCCGTCTATATTGATTCCTATATAGAAATTAGCTCCTTCTGATTTCATTTCCAGTGAAAAATTTCTGAGAGTATCTATCTGCATCTGACGACCTGCAATCACAGGAAAATCTTCATCTATTGAAACTTTAACAACGCTGCCTATTTCCAGCGCATTGCCTCCCAGACTCTCCTTCTTTATAATTTCAAGGTTTACAGGAGTTACAACGTATCTTCCGGTACTGTCAAACGTCTTTATCTCAATTCCCACTCCGAAAGAGAAGGCTGACGCATCAAGGTCTGTAAAGCTGCCGTTCTTTGATGAGGCTTTCTTTTTGCCATTCTGCCATATCTCATATCCTGTTACACTTGCCGCATCTACAGGAGTACATTTAACAGAGAATGTTTCTCCTGATGCCACCTTTGCAACTCCGGTTATCGCATCTGTCCTGCTGTCAACCATAACATTTTTAAGCTTTAACGCGCTTTTTTCGGTATGATACAGTACAACTATATCAAATTTATCTCTGCTCTTTTTGAAGCTGCATGAAGTATAGCCGTCACAGCTGACAGTAATATCAGCAGAGCCCGATGTCATATCGAATTCCGCAAGGCCCCGTCTGTCTGTCGTCTGGCTGCTGTTTCCGCAGATAACCTCTGCATCTGCTACAGGCTGTCCCTTCTCATCAACAACAACCACACCGTATTTACCCTTTTGTATGGTGTCTATATACGAGTTCACAGACACAAAAGGAATCCTGTGCATTTTGGCATAATTGTACGCTGCAGAGCCTGTAATGCCATATATCATCAGTTTGTCGCATCCTCTGAAAGCGCCTTCCTCTATATCAGTCACGCTTCCCGGTATTGTGATGTTCTCAAGGTTAATACAACTCTGAAAAGCTGCCCAGCTGATTCTCTTTATTCCCTGCTGAAGCTTTGCAAGGGAAAGATTCGAGCAGTTATAAAAAGTATGTGATGCTATTTCCGTTAGGCTCTTTGACAGCACAATAGTTTTAAGTTCCGAAACTTCAAAAGCACTATCATTAAGAATTTTAACACTATCCGGTATTATGAGATTTTCTATTCTGCTGGATTCGAAGGCTCTCCCTATCTCTGTAACCATATCAGGTATAGTCAGGCTCGTCTTTGCAGCGGGGCACAAAATCAGTTTTGTTAAATCATAATTATACAATACGCCGTCTATGGATCTGTACCACTTGTTTCCGGCAGCTACATTTATGCTTTTTAACGCACCTCCTCCGACAATCGCTTCATCATTGATATCCCTGACGTTTTTCGGTATATTCAGCTCTTCAATTTTACTGCAAAACCAAAAGGCATACCGCTTAATACTTATCAGGCTATTGGGCAACTTTATACCTGATATATCATTACAATCGCCAAAGGCCCATTCTGCAATTTCCGTCACTCCATTGGCAACCGTAATATTCCCTGATTTTTTGTTGGGACATCTGATAAACCTGGTGCCGTCTTTGCTGTACAGCATACCATCTATTGATTTATAGTACATATTGCCTTCGGAAACAGTAATCCTCTCCAGCAGATTTCCTCCCAAAGCGCCATATCCTATTTCCTCAACAGAATCTGGAATATTTATCTCCATAAGCTTATTACAAGGGTCAAAAGCCCCACCCTTTATCGTTCTTGTTCCCGGAGTAATAACAGCTGATGTTCTGCCCGGAGGGCAAATAATCAGAGAAGTCATATCACTGCTGTATACCATACCATCAACCGATACATACGTACTGCTGCCATTTCCCACAGTTATATTCTCAAGGCTGCTGCAGAATGCAAATGCACTACCATCTAGCTCATCAACTGTCGAAGGTATATCTATATCTGTAAGACTTCGACAGCTGTGAAAGGCTTCCAGTTCAATTCTCAAAAGCCCCTCATTCAGAGTCACATTTCTGAGACCGCTGCATCCCATAAAGGCATGGTCTCCTATCTCTGTGACACTTCTTGGAATGACAATGCTTTCAAGCTTTGTGCATTCTTCAAATGTGCTTGCCTCTACAGTTTCAACACCTTCGGGTATATTTATATCAGTAAGGGAGCTGCAGTCCATAAAAACCCCTGCTCCGATTCTCCTCACGCCTTTGGCAATGGTGACCTTCTTCAGCTGACTGCAGTTCTGAAATGCGTAATCACCTATCGTCTCAACACTTCCGGGCACCGAAACCTCGGTAAGACTGCTGCATCTGGTAAATGCATTCTCTGCAATTTTCTTAACAGGAATACCTTCTATTGATGAAGGTATATCGGCTTCTGTGACAGTTTCATCACAGTATGTCACAGTCTTTGTGCCCTTATCAAAATACAGATTTCCTCCTTCAACAGGCCATTCAGTATCGGTATCACTGTATGCCAGAGCAGTCATTGTGAGTGTCAGCACAAGAGCTGCCGCTGCCGCAATAATGATAAACATCCTCCCGGTTCTTTTCATCTTCACATTCCTCCCTTATTAAGGATATTTCATCTGTTATTTAAATCATACGTATTTTAATAATACCTCAACTCCTGTCTAAAACTTTCAAAAAAAACATACCTTACTAAGATTATTTATAATAAACTTCCCCGGGGCAGAGCCCTCAACTGTCCACCGGACAGTTGCCTCCGCCATAGGCGGAGCGGGGTATTAGCCATAAGTGGCTAAAGTTTTATAATTAACTGTTCATACTCATCTTGTTTACCCTGATTTTTAACATAGTTACGTATAACTTCTTCGCTTCGGTTTTTCCCAACGCTTGCCACAAAATGGTAAACAAGATTTGATACATTATGCGAATTGTGTACATATTTACTATCTGTCATAACTTTAGCCACCTCATACGGTATATTCTATACCATATGAGCACTACGCCGCAAGCGGCGGGGAATTCCCCATCCCAAAATGATTAAACGGTTCCTTTCATAATCTCCTTATACCGAAACATTGACAAGTCACAGCTGTATTGCTGCTATAGCTATATGCAATAATTTTATGAGAAAGGAAACAGATTCTTATGGATAATGATAAAAAAAAGATATGCATAGATATTGAATGATTAATAAAAACACACAAAACAAGGTAAAATCAACGTCAAAGTGAGAAAAATCCGAATTTAGGTGTTGATTTTAATCTGTTTCTGCGTATAATAAGAGATGAAGGAGGCTTAAAGCTAATGCTGATTCAATTTAATTTTAAAAACTACAAATCATTTCGTGATGAAGCTTCATTAGATTTGTCTGCGACAAAAATGACAGAATTCTCAGAGCGTGTTGTCTCAATCGGAAGCGAAAAAATATTACCTGCTGCTGCGATATATGGTGCCAACGCAAGCGGAAAATCCAATGTTTATGATGCATTTGAATACATGAGTAATTATGTTGTAAATTCTTTCAAATACGGAGATGAAGAAAAAGATTTTGATGATATCAGACCTTGTCCGTTTCTTTTTGATACAGCTTCTGAAAATGCGGACACAAGCTTTGAAGTGTATTTTACAGTGCCCGGAGATAAAACAGAAAAATGTTATAATTACGGGTTTTGTATCGGCAAAACCGGTGTTACTGAAGAATGGTTAAACTACAAAGCGAAGTCATCACGTAAATACAAATTAATATTTTACCGTGATGAAGACACTTTAGATCTTGCAGGTATTCCAAAGACAAGCAGAGAAAATATTGAAGTTGCCTTAGAGAAACAGGTACTTGTAGTTTCTTTAGGAGCCAAGTTAAAAGTTGCTAAATGCAAACTTATACGAGACTGGTTCTTAAGTAATGAATTTGCTGACTTTGGCGATGCGTTTACAAATTTCTTTAAGTCGCATGTTCTTCCTTCAGGTTTCATTGAAGATGAGCAAATTCGCGCAAACGTTGTTAAATATTTTTCTTCTTTTGATGAAACAATTAAAGGCTTTGAAGTATCAAAGCTCCCGGCACAGGAAGATTCCAAAGAGGAAAAGTACCTGATTGATGCGCTTCACAAAAAAATCGGTTCAGAGGAAATGGCTAAAATTCCGCTTTCCCATGAATCAGCCGGCACTTTAAAAATGTTTTCTCTTTATTCGGATTTACAGGAAGTTCTGCAAAATGGAGGTGTATTTTTTGTAGATGAATTAAATGCCCGTCTGCATCCGCTGCTTGTACGCAACTTTATACTGACATTTCTGAATCCACAAATAAATGTAAATCATGCGCAGCTCATATTCACAACGCATGATACCTGGCAATTGTCGAATCAATTGTTACGGCGTGATGAGATCTGGTTTACCGAAAAAGATGATATGGGACTGTCTACATTGTATTCTTTAGCTGATTTTGTTGATGAGGAAGGAACTCGTATTCGTAAAGATGAAAGTTATGAAAAAAATTATCTTTTAGGAAAATACGGTGCGATCCCTTCTTTAAAGACAATCGACTTTTTAAAGGAGGACTGATGTATGGCACGTAAAGACAGAACAGGTAATCGAAAAACCAGAGAGCAGCGCCCGGTATATCGAATTCCGGAAATGGGGTACTACCTGGTTGTAACAGATACAGAAGCTACCGAACGCTGTTTTTTTACAGGACTGCATGATAGTCTTCCGGAAAACATCAAAAAGAAATTGGTTATTAAAGTTATTGAAACAAAAACCCGGGATTTAATTCAAAAATGTTTGGAAATGACAGCGTACGAGGCGCAATACCGTATTCCATGGATTGTGTTTGACCGTGACCGGGTGCCGGATTTTGATCAGATAATCAACGAGGCTGAAAAATCCGGAATTCATGTCGGATGGTCCAATCCATGCTTTGAAATCTGGATGTTTGCCTATTTTGGAAACATGCCTGCAATCCATGAATCCTGGATCTGCTGCTCAAAATTCGGAGAACTGTATAAGTCCAAAACCGGACAGGAATATTCCAAGGCTGATTCTGATATGTATAAAAGATTATGTGAATGCGGGGATGAAGAAAAGGCACTTCAGATAGCTTCTCAAAAATACGAACAGCGATTAAGAGAACATAAGACGATTCCATCACAGATGTGCCCGGCTACAACGGTACATGAACTGGTAAAGGAAATGCGAGGCAAGGTGAACAATGAATAATATTGATGAGGTATTCTTATCTGATTTTTGAACCAGATGAATTGGAACCTTCGGGACATTTTCGATTCTGTAATGAGGGATGGCTCTCACACTTACAGTTTAAAAAGATATCATGAACGATTAGAAAATAATGAAAAACCACCATTCTTTTTATAATAGATTCTCAAAGGAAACAGTCTGCAAGCAAATCTTAATATCCCTCCTACGCACTACCAATAAATAGTTTTTTCGTGATGCATATTTCACATCAAAACAAAATCAACATTATTCAATCCGCCTTCCTGACCACTAATTAAATAGAATAATTCTACCGATACAAACCTTTTTTCATATTTATAGAACAGGACCGGCATTGCCGGTCCCATCATACATGATTATTCTAAGTTCATCCCATACTCCAGTTTTTCATACCCTCTCCATTTAGCCAAATGCCTGTAAAGTATAGCAGCATCATTATATTTTATGTTTCCGTCACCGTTTATATCTGCGGCCTCTTTGTTTATGATGCTTTCATCATATCCTGTCCAATTGGCAAGATGTCTTGCAAATAAGGTTTTGTCACCAATACCAACTATGCCATCTCCATTCAGATCGCCCAAAAGGCAAAGGGGTATATTAGGGTTAAAGGATGAGCCGAATCTGATATTTTCTATATGAATACCATATCCGGGCTTGTACACTACAAGCTTGTACTTACCCTCTGCAACTGCAGTAAGGGTATACTGCTGATTATATTTTTTACCTGGTTCAAGCTCATTAATATCTGCCTTAACCGCTTCTGCCAGTACATATCTGTGTTCGGCTTTAAAAATATCCTCTTTAACTTCTCTGATACTCAGGTTATAAGGGTAAAGTCTTATAATTGTATTATCTGCATTGTCATAGGATATGATTTCTCCCGTCATATCAGTTCTGTCTCCTATCTGATATATAGCATTTTCCACTATTATATTTCTGATAGATTTTACAGGTTTTCCATCAATAACGGTTGAACTGCTGCTGTAGGCCTCTACTATATTGAACTGATATTCTCCCACAGGAGCTTCATCCTTTATCTCAAAGGTGAGAGTCAGAAATCTGCCGGTATCACTCTTGGATCCGGCCAGATTTCTCCATGTACATACATACGGATAATCTGTTGTTTCTTTGCTATTGAGATATTTCCCTGAAGACCATTCATTTTTACAGGCTGTAAGCTCAACTACATCCTGATCATATTCAATTTCAAATTGAATTGAATCAAAACCTGTATTTTCAGTAATCTGAACTGACATTGTTATGCTGTTTGCTTCACCTTCTGTAAGGACAGTTCTCAGTTTTACATTATTGTCATCTGATGCGTATGCATTACTCACACCTGCACAAATTGCCATACACAGCGTCACAAATATAGTTACTGTACTGCAAATTCTTTTTGCCACAAAATTCATGCCAATGCACCCCTTCTAATTTCTATATGGCAGAGTTCCATAGCCATCCCATTTCGCAACATTTCTCGCAAGAATCATCAAGTCATGCAGATTAATCTCACCATCATTATTAACATCACAGGCACTCTCCTGCGCTCCGATAAGATTACGATAACCTACCCATTCTGCCATATATCGTTCAAAATATGTAACGTCATCGATATTAACAAGATCATCCCCATCAATATCTCCATATATAAAGTTATTAATGGTTATATATCCTGATTCAACATCAAATTTAACAAGTTTATTGTCACAGTCCGCTGCATCTTTATATGTGATATCCACTATCTGTTCTCCTGCTGACGCATCTTTCTTGGCTTTAAATTTCAATATTGCCAAAGTTCCTGTAGCAGTTATATTGGATGTAGCTGTACTGTTTGACCAGAACAATGCGCTTACATCCGTAATATTACTTTCGTCTACAATAAAGCTGTCATCATCAAATATATCTCCATTGGAAATGCCTGTGAGTTCCAATACATCTTTGTTAAACTCTATATTGAGTTTTAGTGAGGCAACTCCCGGATTAGATTCCATTTTAACTGGTATCAAAACCTCTTTCCCTGTTTTGCATACACCTGAACCTGTCTTAATATCTCCTATTTCAGGATTTTCTGCCGGAGGCTTAGGAGTTACAACAGTTCCGCTTGTTCCTACCTTGTACGATATGCCATATTTATATGCTGCATCTTTTGCGTATGAAGGATTAACTACAGTTAATACAAGATTTTCATTCCCTTCAAAGGTGTTTTTCTTCATTTCCGATAAAGATGCCGGCAGAGATACCGATTCAAGATATTCACACTCTGCAAAAGCTTTATATCCTATTGTCTCAAGGCCCTCGGATATTTTCACATTTTCAAGTGATGAGTTTCTGTAAAAAGCATAGTCTCCGATTGACTGCAATGATTTAGGCATAGTGTATGTAGTAACGCCTTTAAGATTATAGAATGCATATTCACCTATTCTTTTGATTCCTTCCCCAAAAGTGATCTTCATATCATTATAACGGTTTATATAGCAAGGAGTGCTCTTAATCTCCACAGTATCATAATCAAACCCTATTCCATCAGCTCCTTTGGTATAGTTTATTGTCTGCAGATTATTTGACCACATGCCCTCTTCAAAATATGCTGTTATAGGTAGTGTCATCGAAACAAGGTCTTCACATTCGTTAAATGCGCTTCCGTATATAGTCTCCACACTGTCAGGAATTACAATATCCTTTATTCCTGCTCCAAAGAAAGCTTCCTCACCTATATATGTAATATACTTGCCCAGGGTCACCTTATTCAGTGATGCTTCTCTATAGAAAGCCTTATCATTAATTCCTACAACCTTGTATCCATCAATTTCATCAGGTATATTAACTTCAGTAACAGGATTGTCAAAGTATGATACTCCTAATACAGTGCCTTCTTTATTAACATCATCATTTTTTTCAAACAGCAGATACTGATCAGCCTTTTTATTTATAGGATATTTTACAATTGATCCCTTATATGTCTCTATGCTGTTCAATGCAGCTCCACACTCTGTACAAACTCCGCTCAGATTAAAATCATGTTCAAGGAAATAATCCGGAATTTGACTGTTTTCAAACAACGGGCTATTATACATGCTTTCAATATATTTACATTTAAACTTCAGCTTAGCTGTCTGATTAAATCCGTTATAGTTGATATATGGAATCCGACCTTCAAAATATACTTTAAGATTATCTATATCAAAAGCATATCTATTTATATATCCAACCGTTTCCGGTATGCTTATATATTCAAGGTTATTGCTCCACCTGAATGCACATTGATCTATCCACTCTGTATTATTCAGATTTACCGATGTAAGGTTATAGCATCCTTCAAAGGACTTATATCCTATATCTCTTATATTTTCAGGCACATTCAGGGTAGTCAACTGAGTATTGGAAAAAACACCATCTGGAATTTTTTCTGCTTCCATACTGTTGAATATATCCATATTAATGCTTTTAAGTCCGCTGTAGCTAAATGCTCCATTGCCTAAAGATTTCAAAGTATCAGGAAGCACTATATTCTCGAGCGAACTGCAATTTCTAAATGCATCACGGTCTATATTTTCAAGGCCATCATTTAAATTAACACTTTTCAGGTTTGTACAACCATCAAAAGAATTATATCCGAGATACCTTACTGTATCAGGCAGTGAAATTGATGATAAGCTAGAACACTCTCTAAAGGAATTACTTTCAATTCTTTTAAGTCTTGCGGCACCATTAAGATTTACAGTTTTAATGTTGCTGCAGCCTTCAAATGCATAATAGCTTATATAGCTTACGTTTGAAGGTACATTGATATCAGTTAAAGCTGTGCAACCTTCAAAAGTGCTTCTTTTAATAGCCATTAATGGTTTTGGTAAATCAATCGATTTAAGATTCGTACATCCTCGAAAAGCATGCCCGCCTATAAAATATACATTTGGCGACATATCAACACTTACCAATTCACTACAGCCTAAAAAAGCTCCTTCTCCAATATAAGTGAATTCATCTGGTATTGTTATTTTTTCTAAAGGTGTATATGCAAACATGTTCTCTGATATTTCAAGTGTTCTATTGTCTTCAACACCTTCATCGTTCCTCGTTATTTCTTCAAAGTTTATCTCTTTTAACCCACTGTTATAAAACACGCTATAACCAAATCCATCCATTCTTTTAGGCAAAACAATTTTCTTCAGAGAAATACAATTCATAAAGGCTTCGCATTCTATCAAAGAGACTGATTCCGGTATTATTATATCAGATAATGCACTACAATTTTTAAAAGTTCTTGGAGATATACTTTGGATTCCTTCCTGCAGCACAATTTTTTTCAGACTTCTACAATTCATAAAAGCCTGATCTCCAATTTCAACAACACTCTCAGGAATATTAATACTTGCAAGAGAAGTACAGCCTTTAAATGCCCTCGGCTTTATTCTTTTTATACTGCTTGGAAGTTCGATATTAGTCAGGCTTTTACAGCCCCTAAAACAGTCTGGATTAATCCATTTTATACCCTCCGGTATTTTCACTTCTTTCAGCGAACTGCAGTTTTCAAAAGCCCCGCTTCTTATTCTTCCTACGGTCGTAGGTATTACTATCGACTGAAGATTTGTGCATCCAAAAAACGTATATCTGTTAATTTCAGTAATGCTCGAAGGAAGCTGTATGTCGGTTATCAATTGACATCCATAAAATGCACCATCTCCAATATAAGTTAGTTTTGATCCCAATGTTATAGATTTCAAATTCCTGCAACTCTCAAATGCCCAGCCTTCTATCCGCTCTACTGCATTTGCGTTTACAATAGAAGTTAGCTCTTCACAATCATAAAAGGCCATAAAGCCGATCTCTTTAACATTATTGTTTAGTACAACAGTTTCGAATGATGATTTATAGAAAGCATACTCTCTTATAATTCTTACTGAATTTGGAATTGTGTACGCTATTGCTTCGCTAGTCTCCTCATTGTACATAAATTTATTCCTTGGAAACCTTATAAGCTCTGTCTTATCCTTATTAAACAGAACCCCGTCTTCAGATGAATAATAGCTATTATTTTCATCTACCTCTATTTTAGAAAGATATTTACATGCATTCAAAGCATCGCTGTAAATATATTCAACAGTGTCCGGTATATACAAATTACTATAAAAATCATATACCCATATAATCGCTGTTTTATTATTGCCGTAAAGAATATGATTATCAGAGCAGTAATATGCATTATTCTCATCAACCGTTATTTCTGACAGGTTTTTCATCTGATTGAATACATACTCGTCTATACGAGTTACACCTGGGCCTATCTTCAGTGACTCTATATACTTCGCTGTATTATTTGTTTCCCATGGTGCAATTGTAACTGCTCCGGTTCCGTTGATTTCCAAAGTCCCATTCCATTTATCCAGTATATATGTCGTGTTTTCCCCGCACATACCGGTTTCATACTGTCCATCATAATATGAACTTGCACTTGAAACCGCCGGCATCATTGTAAATATCATCGCAAGAGATAATATTATACAAAAGATTTTTTGTTTCATTTTTGTTCCTCCCTCTTAAATATTTATTAGTAATGTAAAATCTGTTTTATGTGTTATCACTCCTTTCCGCTGTTTTCAACCAGCTTCTGTGCATCTTTAATATACTGCTCATACTGACTGCCTATTTTTATATCAGAACTGTCATATATGTATCCAGCATATTTACTGGTTTCTTTTTTTACCTTGTTTATCTTTTTTTCTACATCTGCAACTTCACATACATAGTTATATGTGCTCTGCATATCTCCCTGTGAATTACATGTATCAATTGCATAGCTTAAAAAATATATGTATATCTCATAGCCCGAGGAATTATATCTGCCTGCCTCTACCGCCATTTCACCATATTTCTGCATCGAGACAAAATCTCCTAGTCTTGCAGATTTTTCTGCCATAGCTTGAAGCGCCACGACACAATACTTATTATGTTTACAGATTTTTTCCGCCATATTATAATCAGTTCCATCCGTTCCGTTTACCAGCCTCATTTGACTTGTCGTCAACCCCGGGTATATTCTGCATGCCAGCTTATAATTATGGAACTGCTCACATATACCCGCACTTCCAAGCCATATCATAACAGCCGCCATTACCGCGCCAATGCCTAAAGCCAGCCCCCTGGCTCTGGCATTTATCTCTAAGCACAAACATTTGTCATAGTCTGAAATCAATGCAAGAATCAGAATCATCACCACAAACTGCATATCCCAGTCAAATAAACAGTGTATGCCCACAGCAATCAGTATTATACGGTTCCTCGTTCTGGTTCCTTTTCTTATTACTTCGAGGATTACTCCTGCAGCAATTGCAATTGCAATTACTACTCCAAAATCCAAGGCTGTCTGAAGCAGTTCATTATGAACATAAGTAACAGTATAGTTTGCAGTCTGTACAGACCCCTGATAAAAATTATATCCCTTGTATCCAAGTCCCCATGGATTGCTGGCAATGATTTTCAGACCATCAAAATCATAAATAAGTCTTCCAATCATTGATGATGACTTTATATCCATCTGAAGAAACCGCAAAAAATAATCAGCTTTACCTGTAATATATGCCACCCCGGCTCCTACTGCCAACACACATGCACACGGTACAATAAATGGAATAAGCTCTCTTCCTCTGCGTCTTTCTTTAACAAGCATAATAAGAATGCTCACAAAAGAAATAACAAATACGGCTCTGCTTCCTGTTGCAAGCAGTCCTGCAAAATTTACTGTAACAAGTATTGATGTCAAGTTCTTTTTATAGCTTTCATAAAAAGTTATAATCAGTGATATAAGCAAGAACAAAGCATATGCATTTGCATATTGAAAAGTCCCGCTGAATCTGTGATTTATAAAAAAGAAGTCTTTAAATGGTGTAAAAAAAGAAACTAACCCTATCAATGTAAGGGCTGCTGCCATTATTGGTATACAGCGTATAAGCCTGTTTCTGAAGCTCTGCCCTTCTAATGCCATAAACAAAATGAAAACCGGCACAATAATGAATTTAATTACACCAAAGGATGCCATTCCTCTGTCTATTGCAAATGGTATGGTAATCAGTGCAAACAAGGGAATCGCTCCCAACCCTGCCAGCAATATATTTTTAGGTAGCACAAATTCATTACTTCTCATCAGCCTGATAATCAGTAATATCAAATATACCAGGCTTATTGCAGCAATTGTTCCTTCATAAAACAGCCCAAATAATGCCAATGATATAAAAAATAATGCTATCTCTATAATCTGTACCATATCCAGTTCTTTATTTTTCACAAGCCTTTTTCTCTTTCAATTTTTTACATAGTTTTGTATGTTAATAATACACCCAATGCATCTCAAAACTTTCAAAAAAAACAGGCCTTATTAAGGAAATTTAAAAATTCCCGCATCTGCCTAAGATAACGGGAATTATATAATCAGATATTTAATTTACCTTGCTCAAATAATTTATCCACCGATTAATAACAGTTCTCAGCTGTTCGCATTTTGATGCTGATTATTTTGTCTGTTCAAATACGGTCTTAAATGCTTAATCAGCTCATGCATTTTTGTTCCCGGAGCGGAAGCTGCAGGAGTCTTTCCTTTGTTTTGTACAGCCAGTCTTTCTGCATTTGCAATGGCAGAAACCACAGTTTTATACACTGATTGGACCAGACAGCATGGTAGAGAGTTTCGTCCGTAGACAATTTAGCGCACCTCTCGCCGGTTTTGTTTATATGATCCGCCGGAAAGTCATCTGTATCATAGACAATCCATACATGTTTGTAGCCGTTCGGATTGTTTCTGACACGGTTTACCGCTTTGTCCAAAAGGCTGAGAGTATTATCACCTTCTCCGTAAATATCAAGCTGAATTTTATCTCTGTACTGCCTGTTTATGATATCTCTGATTGATGCAAAATACTGCGGCTCTGTTTCTGTACCTTCTGTTACTATGAGATGATACTCCGGACAAATCAGTATATTCCTGTCTCTTCTCGGCTTCATCCACTTCTTTCTCATATCGCTTTTTTTCGGCTCATTACCATTCGCCTCCCGCCAGCATATTCGTAAGATACGGGTCAGCACCATAACGGCCTTCCATGTACTGCTTATTATACGCAGCAGTACTGTTGACACGTTCATTATCTTCTCTTCGGATTTCATACAGCGAATAGATTTCACTCTCATGATTTTTGTTTTCTGCAGCAAACCATATTTCATCACGCCTGAAAACCGTATTCTTCATCGTTGTCATATCATGTGATGTAAACAGCAGCTGCGCTCCTTTTTTGTTCACCTTTGTGTTTTTAAAAAGTGAAATCACATAACGAAGCAGTTTAGGATGCAGCTTTGCATCCAGTTCATCTATTATAAGGAGGCGCCCCTCCTGAATCGCCAGCAGAATCACAGGCAATGCCGCTATCATTTTTTTAGTTCCGTCCGATTCATCACTAAACTTCAGTTCATACAGCTTTCCGTTAATCATACGCTGTGTGTAAAGCTCATTATTGCCTTCATCATACCGCCATCCTGACATGTCTATATCAACATCATTAAGCGCCTGTATAATTCTCATGCGATACACTTCATCATTCAAAAGCATAAGCTGCCTGTCTGCAACCGGATTTGCATAATTCCTGACAATACATGACTCAAACCATTCTTGAACCTCTGCAATCACCGGTATATCATAATTAATTGCCAGAAAAGACAGATACGGCATCTTGGGATTTACAGATCGGTTAATGCCTGCTTTATTAATGCTGGCTCCCAGTATGATTTCAGTTTTTTCACGTTCAAAAACCATACCCGGTCTTTTGCCTCCGATAGCCTTCCAGTACAGCGATTCCTCTATAACCTCCTCGTTGTATACCGACAGATTGTAGCGATATTCATTTTTTCCCTGCCTGAAAAAAACTTCAAATTCAGTCGGCATTTCTCCGGAGGTTTCATCAAACAGAAAAGGAGCAGCATTTACACTCTGCTGCATAATAATCTTTGCCCTTGTCTTTTCCAGCTCATAGACAGGCTTTACCACTGTGGAAATCAGACATGAAAGAGCTGATAAAAGATTGGTTTTACCGCCCCCGTTAGGGCCATATACAACGCCTGTCGGAAGAAGCGCATCGCCTTTTTCACTGACAATCAGAGAATCTGAAAACTCCGGAACAGATGTTGCCTGAAAATCAAAGGTTGTTGTTTCTTTATATGATTTAAAGTTTTTAAAGGAAAACTGACACAGCATTTTATCCCTCCTGATATAATAGTCTTGTTTTCTCCTATTATATAGTTATTACCACTATTTTCCAAGTTTTATATACCTTTTTCAAAAATTTTATTTTTGAAAACATCATTTAAAACTCCTTTATCAGCGTTTTTACTATTTAAATGTCCTCTTTTATCATTATCACCTGAACTTGAAACTATACTGCATTTTACTTTTTTTCTGACATTCAAACTATTAAAATCTCACACCCGCAGTCCTGCTGCAAGATGCTAAAAAAAGAACGACAAGTCCCTGCTAAACTCATCGTCCTTAAAGTATTCGTACAATTAAAAACCCTCTTGTATGATTACAACTACATAATACACTATAGGATTATTAAAAGTTTCAAAAAAAACGAGCCATTTAATCATTCATATAAGGAAATGTCTCTTTTTTTCCTTCATTATTCAGGTTGTTTCCCTCATATATCTCTTTCAGATCACTCCTTAACTGGAGCATTTCATTGACCGCCCTGAGCTCCTCTCTGCCGCTCAGCTCCATATCAGAATTGCCCGTAATGTACTTTTCCTTGTATTTCCTCTGCAAAGGGTGCATATCATCCCATTTTTTAAGGATATTGATAAGAGGTCCTTCATGGCGGTCAATGCCGTCAAGCGGAGCGTAGCCCATCATTTCAAGATATTTATCAATCTCCTCTACTGTCATTCCCAGCGCCAGACATATCGATATATGCGCTTTTTTGTTTTTAGGTACATGTTTGATAGAGGAGGTTCTGCAGCCTCTGGATTTGTCATAGGAGTTTATACTGTCGCTGTATCCTGACAGATAGTTTATCATAGAGTCGTCAAGATAGCCTCTCAAGGTATTCAGGGTCCACTTTCGCCCCGAGGTCACATTTTCATTTTTTGTTCTGAGAATACTCGAGACATACTCATCAAGCAGCTTTCGCGGTCTGGCATAGGCAGTTTTAAAGGAATCCATGTTTTCTGAAACAAATCGTTTCAATGCAAAATACTCATCGTCATGTTCTATAAAGCTGAAGTCATCTGCAAGATCCGCAGTTCCCATACTTTCGTTTATATCCTGCTCCCAGAGCTCATTATAGAGATCTTCGATTCTGTTTCTTGCCTCTTCAAACTCAAGATAATAGTTTCTGTCTGATTCTCTGTCGTTACAGTTGGCATTTATAAGGTAGAGCCATATCATATCCCCAAGAAGATCCTTGACATACAGCGCTCTTTTGGAGCCGTACCTTGTAATCCAACGGTTTATAACATCAACGGGCTGTTTGTATGCCATACCTACAGCAATATACGTTTCTCTACTCTTGGGAAGTTTTCTATAAAATCCCGGAGTTTCTGAAACCTCCGTCCCTATATATTCGCACACTTTGCTGAAGCTTAATCCTGTTCTTTCAGACTGCTTCTTAAGCTCCTGACGCCATCTTTTAGGTCTGTAATTTGAAAATATCTCCCACCAGGCGTTTTTAATTTCATCAACGCTGTTTTCTGCACTTCCTGCAAAATTTTTTGCCTCAATTGTATTTATTTCATTATCCATATCATTTTACCTTTACACTTCGTACAGCCGAATATGGACTGTACACCGTCTTGCCGTTAACTTTTCTGTATGCTCTTATCTTGTATTTGTATGTCACACCTTTTTTCAGTCCTCTGTGAATTACCGATTTTACAGAAGCTCTCTTTGTAAGTCTGTGAACATATTTTTTCTTAGCCTTGTCATATATGTATACTTTGTAACCCTTTGCTCCCGGCACACTCGCCCATGATAATTTAGCCTTGCCGCCTTTTAATGCCTTTACCTTAATCACAGGCTTTTTGAGCTTAGAGCTGATTGTTATCTTCTTTACCGCGCTCCTGTAATTATCGCTCTCAACAGCCGTAATTGTAACAGTCACCTTGCCCGGGTTCTTTAGAGTCACATCTCCAAACTCATTGACTGTGACAAGTTTCTCATTGCTGCTCTGATATATGCAGTCTGTCGCCGATATGACTCCTATGTTAAAGGTTTCAAAGCTGAATGTTTTGCTTATGCTTTTTTTGCACTGTATGGTCTGTGCTGCTTTCTCTACCGTAACCGTCACCGTCTTGACAGCCTCGTTGTAGTTGCCTGTTTCTGCCGAGGTTATGGTTATTACCGCAACTCCGGCTCCGTTTACTGTTACAATGCCCTTGTCAGATACCGAAGCTACCTTTACATTGCTGCTTGTAAATGTACATTTGCCCTGAGCTATTATTCCAAGGTCAAAAGGCTCACAGCCGTAGGTCTTGTAGAATGCAATGTCTCCGCCTATGTCCTGATCGTCCTTTTTGATGTTTATCAGCACGCTCTTGGTTGTTCTGGCGTATTTATCCGTCTCTGCCGCAATAACTGTTATTACCGCAGTTCCTGCGCTTTTAACAGTAACAACTCCCAATGATGACACAGTCACAATATTGTTGTTGCTGCTCTCATATGACAGCGCGCCTTCTGCTGAAGCTCCCAGTCCGAATGGTCCGCAGCCGAATTCCTTGGTAAAGGAGTCTGCTCCCAGGATTGTCTGCGGAGGTTTGTTTACTGTAACATTTACCTTTTTCACAGCTGTTTTGTATTTATCTGTTTCTGCCGCTGTGATTGTAATGACTGTTGAGCCAAAGCCTTTGAGGCTTACGACTCCCGCAGATGATACATCTGCAACAGAGGTATTGTTGCTTGAATATGACAGAGCTCCCTCCGCCGTAGCATTGAGATTAAAGAAACCATCCTTTAATTCCTTAACAAAGCTGTCGGCAGCCTTAATTGTCTGCTCTGCCTTGTTCACGGTAACTGTGACTTTTTTAGATGCTGCATTGTATTTATCTGATTCTGCCGCATAAACAGTGATTGTGGTTTTTCCGGCGCCTATAATTTTTACTGTGCCGTCTCCGGAAACTGATACAACTCCCGAATTTCCGCTTGCATATGAGAGCTTACCCTCCGCCGTAGCGTTAAGGTTAAAGCTGCTGTCTGTAGTCAGTTTTGTGAAGCTGTCTGCCCCGCCTATTTTCTGTTCCGCAGGTTTGATGACATTCACCGTTATTTCTTTAACAGCCGATTTGTAAATCAGTGTTTCTGCCGCAGTTACGGTTATGACGGCTGTGCCGTCACCTTTGACTGTCACGGTGCCGTCAGATGAGATATCTGCAACAGCAGGATTACTGCTTGAATATGTAAGGGCGGTCTTTGCCGTTGCTCCCAGATTAAAGGGCTGACATCCCAGTTTTTTATTGAATTTTGAGTCGCATATTATAGCCTGTGTCAACTGGCTTGCATCTGCGGCTTTTACCAATAGATTATTTTTAACTGCCCAGTTGTATGCGTATGACCCCTCAGGCGCTATTACAACGAGGTCTCTCGTCTTAAAGTTTTTGCAGCTCCTGAATGCCTCATCACTTATAAAAGTTAAACTTGCTGGAAGTGTTACTTTTTTCAATGCGTCTATGTTGCTAAAAGCAGCTATGCTGATACTAAGCGCTCCATCGGGAATTGTTATCTCCTCAATACTTGTGCTGTAGTCAAAAGCATATGCGACTATGCTGTTCAATGCCGCAGGAAACTTTATCTCTTTAAGATTTCTGCATTTCGAAAAAGTACCTTCTCTTATATATTCTACCTTGTCCGATATTTCCACGGATGTAATTCCGGAGTTAAGAAATGCATAGTTTTCAATGTCAGTCACTGTATCAGGCATACTTATATTTTTCAAATTACCAGTGTTATAAAAGGCATACTGTTCAATTGTTTGTGTGCCATACAGAATTTCATATGACTCTTCTGTTCTTGCCTGAGGATACGCATAAATACAATCATTATTTGCACTGTAGAGCACTCCGTCTACGGATTTAAAACAGCTGTTACCTGACTCCACATATATGTTTTTCAGACTTTTAAATCCCGAAAAAGGAGCACGCCTTAAAATCCGCATACCCTTTGGCAGAGTAATTTCCGTCATATCGGTACAGATAAGACCCCATCCCTCTATTGTAGCCAAGGAATCGGGAATATTTATCTCCGGAAAAACACAGCCGGCAAAGGCTCCGTAGTATATACTCTCCAGATTGGGCGGAAACTCTGTCTGTTTAAGATTTTCACAGTTCCTAAATGCATCCACTCCTATTCCTTTAAGATTTAACGGAAGCTTCACGCTCTCTAATTCCGTGCAATAACTAAAAGCTCCACGCATAATTGAAACAATACTGTCTGCCATAATAACGCTTTTAAGTGACTTTTTCCAGCTAAAAGCGCTGCTCCCAATTACTCTAACAGTCACACCCTCAATTTCTTCCGGAATCACAACATCTGTCACCGTATCATCACAGCGTGTAACCGTGCCTGTATCTTTATCAAAGTATATATTGCCGCCTGTAACCTCATAGGGAACCTCTGTAGCCGCATATGCGTTCTGCGGGGCGATACCTGTAAATGCTGTAATCATCATTGCCGCAATTGTTATTACTGCGATTATTCTGCTTACCGGTCTGTATACTATCATTTCCTGTTCCATCCTTAGTCAAAATATCAATCCATAATTCATCGTCTTACCTTAACGCTCTTAACAGCCGAATATGGACTGTACACCGTCTTGCCGTTAACTTTTCTGTATGCTCTTATCTTGTATTTGTATGTCACACCTTTTTTCAGTCCTCTGTGAATTACCGATTTTACAGAAGCTCTCTTTGTAAGTCTGTGAACATATTTTTTCTTAGCCTTGTCATATATGTATACTTTGTAACCCTTTGCTCCCGGCACACTCGCCCATGATAATTTAGCCTTGCCGCCTTTTAATGCCTTTACCTTAATCACAGGCTTTTTGAGCTTAGAGCTGATTGTTATCTTCTTTACCGCGCTCCTGTAATTATCGCTCTCAACAGCCGTAATTGTAACAGTCACCTTGCCCGGGTTCTTTAGAGTCACATCTCCAAACTCATTGACTGTGACAAGTTTCTCATTGCTGCTCTGATATATGCAGTCTGTCGCCGATATGACTCCTATGTTAAAGGTTTCAAAGCTGAATGTTTTGCTTATGCTTTTTTTGCACTGTATGGTCTGTGCTGCTTTCTCTACCGTAACCGTCACCGTCTTGACAGCCTCGTTGTAGTTGCCTGTTTCTGCCGAGGTTATGGTTATTACCGCAACTCCGGCTCCGTTTACTGTTACAATGCCCTTGTCAGATACCGAAGCTACCTTTACATTGCTGCTTGTAAATGTACATTTGCCCTGAGCTATTATTCCAAGGTCAAAAGGCTCACAGCCGTAGGTCTTGTAGAATGCAATGTCTCCGCCTATGTCCTGATCGTCCTTTTTGATGTTTATCAGCACGCTCTTGGTTGTTCTGGCGTATTTATCCGTCTCTGCCGCAATAACTGTTATTACCGCAGTTCCTGCGCTTTTAACAGTAACAACTCCCAATGATGACACAGTCACAATATTGTTGTTGCTGCTCTCATATGACAGCGCGCCTTCTGCTGAAGCTCCCAGTCCGAATGGTCCGCAGCCGAATTCCTTGGTAAAGGAGTCTGCTCCCAGGATTGTCTGCGGAGGTTTGTTTACTGTAACATTTACCTTTTTCACAGCTGTTTTGTATTTATCTGTTTCTGCCGCTGTGATTGTAATGACTGTTGAGCCAAAGCCTTTGAGGCTTACGACTCCCGCAGATGATACATCTGCAACAGAGGTATTGTTGCTCGAATATGACAATGTGCCTTCTGCCGAAGCATTGAGATTAAATGAGCCGTCCTTTAACTCCTTGACAAAGCTGTCAGCGGCAGCTTTAATAGTCTGCTCTGCCTTATTTACGGTAACTGTAACTTCCTTAGTTGCAGGTTTATATCTCTCAGTCTCTGCCGCTTTAACTGTAATTACAGTTTTGCCCGCGCCTCTAATTGTCACAGTACCGTTAGCTGATATCTCTACAACCTTATTATTGCCGCTTACATAACTGATCGCTCCCTCGGAAGAGGTTGCATTAAGTTTAAAGCTGCTGTCTGTAGTAAGTTTCGTAATGCTGCCGGGTGCATTAATCTGCTGCTCAATCTGTTTAATAACTTTTACTGTAACTTCCTTTGTCACACCTTTGTAATACGGAGTTTCCTTCGCACTCACTGTTATGACGGCTGTGCCCTCACCCTTTACTGTCACAGTACCGTCAGAAGATACTGCCGCAACAGAGGGATTACTGCTTGAGTATGTAAGGGCGGTCTTTGCCAAGGCTCCCAGATTAAAGGGCTCGCATCCGAGTTTTTTGTTATAGTATGAAATACAGTCTATATTCTGCGATTTTTTACCTGTTTCTGATGCTATTACTTCTATTCCGTTTTCAACTGCATACTCATAGGCAAATGAACCCTCAGGCGCAGTTATAACAAGCGCTTTACATTCTCTGAAAGCATTTTCACCTATTGAGTTTACGCTTGCCGGTATAGTAAGGCTTTCGAGCCTGCTGCACTCACCAAAGGCATACCCCACTATAGTCGTAACACCATCGGGAATAACAAGATGTTTAATCCCTGAATGTAAAAAGACCCCGTTCTCTATCGTACTCATTCCGTTGGGTAACGCCAATGTTTCAAGAGAAGCACAATAAGCGAAAGCAGCCGAACCAATAGTTTTAAGATTTTGAGGCAGGGATATGTTCTTTAATGATTCACACGCATAAAAGGCATTTCCGCCTATAGATGAAGTACCGTCCCCTATATCTACTGTATTGAGCTTCGGGCAGTTATTAAACATATTATAGCTTAAACTTTTCAGATTCTGGGAAAGCTTTGCAGAGACAAGTTCTTTACATGATGAAAATACACCTTCTCCCACAGTTGTAACGCTGTCCGGCAGTTCTACTGATTTGAGCTTTGCGCCATTGAAAGCTCCCTGACCTATTTCCGTAACAGTATGCGGCAATACAATACTCTCAATGGAAGCGCCGGAGAAAGCATATGGCCAAACACTCTTCGTACCTGTTTCCAGTGTGTATGATGAGCCTTCTTTCCCTGTCGGATATGCATAAAGCTCCATGTCTGACGTATACAGCACTCCGTCTATGGATTTGTATGATGTACTGGTATTATCAACGTCTATTCTTGAAAGCTTCGAGCAGCCTCTGAATACTCCGCTCTGCATCGTTTTAATACTGGCCGGGATATAAACGTAGCTCAAATCGGTACATCCGCTAAAGGCATAGCCTTGAATCCCTGTAACAGCCACGCCTTCGATTTCTTCCGGAATCACAATTTCTGTCACCGTATTATCACATTTCGTAACAGTCTTGTATCTGGTATCAAAGTATATATTTCCCCCTGTCACCGGATATGCCACCTCTGTAGCTGCATACGTTCTTTGAGGTGCGATACCTGTAAATGCTGTAACCATCATTGCCGCAATTGTTATTACCGAAATTATTCTGCCGCTCATGCTCTGTACTTTCATCTGTGCAATCATCCTTTGTCAAGATTTTAGAAATACTCGTCATCACCATTGCTGAAATAACCGTTACCGTTGCTATTATTGCTATTGCTGTTTCCGTTACTGCTGTTATTGCTGCTGTTTCCTCCGGCAGCAGGAGTCGGAACATATGTATTCGTTTCGCTGCTTTCCGTCTTGTTTTCGGAAACCTTGTTATATACAGTAACAGTAATGACTCTGCTGCATCCCCCTGCACTTATCGTCAATTTCGTTTTCCCTGATTTTTTACCCTTTATTTTGCCTTTTGAGCTTACAGTGGCTACTGATTTGTCTTTGACACTGTAGCTTATCTGTTCATCCGCAAACTTCTCAGGCGACAGCTTCGGTGACAGGCTTCTGCTGCTGCCTGCCGCAAGCTTCACGCTGTCTTTTACTCCTGTTATCTCCGTAACTTTAGGCACAACCGTAACGCTGACCTTTTTGCTGTAATCTCCCGCAGAGATATCAAGAGTACTGCTACCTATGCTATTTGCTGTTATACTGCCGTTTTTGTCAACAGTAAATATATCGCTGTCTCCCGATTCAAATACAATCTGCTCATCTGCAAACCTTGCCGGTTTTATCTGATATTCGGGCGACAGTGTTTCATCTATGTATATTTCTTCGCTGTTGTCTATGCCTGTTATCTCCGTAATTTCGCCCGGAATCAGCGCTGCCGCCGCAATACCTGCAACTAAAACCGCTGCGCATATTATCGCCGCTGCTTTTTTGCGCACCTTGGATTTCCCTTTGGGCTTTGCGGATTTGTCTGCATCGGTCTCTCTGCCGTCATCTATACCGTAGAGCAGGTTTTCAAGGTCTCTGCGCATTTCCTCTGCGCTTTCGTATCTGTCCTCCGGCTTGTATGCGCACGCTTTGAGAACAATCTGCCTGAGTCTCCTGCTGCCGTTTTTCGGTTCGGGAATATCTGTCCCCTTGAGCCTCATGTGAAGCGCCTCTTCTTTGTCTATCGGCGCAATGGGTTTAGGGTATTCGGGCAGAAACGGGAGTCTGTTTTCATTGAGCAGCTTGTACATTACTATGCCCAGCGAATAAATGTCCACGGTGGGACCGTAAGGTCTGCTGCTGTATATTTCAGGCGCCATATACATATATGTGCCCTTTCTCGACAGACCCATTTTTGTTTTTTCTATGGTCTTTGCGACGCCGAAATCTCCTATTTTGTAATCGCCGTTTGCAGCTATGAATATGTTTTCGGGCTTGATGTCCCGGTGTATGATATCGTACATGCGGCAAAGTTCCAGAGCTTTGCATAAATCCACTCCAAGTTTGATTACTTCGTTTTCTTCCATCTGTGACTGCGAAGTAAGATCAACAAGGGGCGTCAGAAGTTCCATTCGTATCAGTATGTCCCAGCCAATGTCGTCCTCATGCTCTATAATCATATGATCCTCATAGCTGACTATATGGCTGTTGCCTTTGAGCTTGGACATAAGGATAAATTCATTGATTATATTGTTTGCCACATTTTTGTAATAAGCTGTGACATCTTCAAAAGTCATTCCGTCTGACATAGAGCTTCTGACTTCATCCTGGCTTCCGGGTACAGTTATGGCTTTGAGCGCGGATTTGTATGTCTGTCCCAGCTCATGCCTCTCAATGATATAAACTCTGCCGTAAGAACCCTCTCCAATCTGTTTCGTAATATACCATGCTCCAAACAGCGGCTCATATTTTTTGTAATAATTAGCATCCATTATGATAATTCCTGTAATAAAATAATTGTTAAAACTCCTGCTGTGTATACTATATCCCCCGTACTACAGACTTATTATATCATATTCCCGATTTAAAGGAATATATAATTGCGCACTTAGTCATATCTTAATATCCCGTAATTTTTTATAATGTAAAAACAATCCACTTCGCTGAATCCCTTTATCTTCCCTATATATAATACAATACCGCTAAATGTAATGTTTCAAAAAAAACGGAACATTTATACACAGTTTCAAAAAAAACGGAACATTTATACTTGATATTATACAATACTTCCTGTAAAGGACTGCTCTGTTGGATTTTTCTGTATTCATATTGTAATATTCTGTTTTGCCCGGTATTTTTCGCAGTTTTTTTCAGATAAATTGACTTTTATCCCGCTATGCCTTAAACTTAATACTGCACATACAATACGAAAGGTTTTGCATATGATTACTTACCATATCATCTACGCGCTGCTTACGACTGCAGGAACGGTTATCAAATTCCCTTTACTGTACAAAAATATGCTGCGGTTTAATGTCCCTGTAACTGTAATAATTACTGCGGTGACAAGCTCTGCAATGGAACTGGCATATCTGCCGTTTTCACCTTTGTGTGACAACGCCCCTGCTCTGTTATTCATATATCTGCTGTCGATAGCTGCAACTGTAATGCTTATACGCTTTGACAGGCTCATAGACATGCTCATACTCGACTGTTTCTATCAGTTTTTTTACAACATCCTCGGAACTGCGATAATAACAGTGCTAACAGCCATATACGGTGCAGTAACGGACGCCGATATGAATACTTGGTTTTCACAATCAACTTCAACTGCAGCCGACTACATAATGCGCTGCGCAGCCGTTGCGGTGTGCTTTGTCATTGCGCTGATTATCTGCCTCAGATGCATACCTCTGATAGTAAATATGAATATGAAATTAAAGCTGCCGCTGTTTATGGGTACAGCAGTCCCCGTATTTATATTTATGGTATTAAGACATATAATTGACCCTGATACATCTCAGATGCTTTCAGGCTTTCTCGTTGTATGCTACGGAATACTGCTGACACTTATGGCAATATCACTCCTCATATTCTTCATCAACGTATTTCTCAAGACCAGAGAAGAAAATCAGCTTATGCAGGCTAAGATAGAGGCACAGAACGAGTATTACCACAGAGTCCTCAAAATACAGCAGGAATTAAGGGAGGCAAAGCACGACCTTGTAAATCGGCTGGTGGCCTACAACATATCTCAAAGCGCAAAAACAGACTCCGATAAATAATCAGGGCCGGGAATTGCTCCCGGCTCTGTATATTATCATTTTATTCCCTGCTGTCTGCACCACATCTTCATTATGATCTTATGCGGCAGCAGCTTGACTGCAATTCTCTGCATTTTAGTTCCGAATCCGCAAAACGACACATCTCTGCCCTTTTTCATATCCTCTATCGCCCTTGCAACCACCTGCTGCGGCGTATAGAATTTGTTGAAATCTGATACCGTATCATCTTTAACGGCAGTATCGAGAAACTCTGTTTTCACCCAGTACGGACAGACCGCCATCACTTGAATTCCCCTGCCCTTAAGCTCGACATTAAGCGTTCTTGAAAAGCTTAGAACAAATGCCTTGGTTGCTCCGTACACATTTATATACGGCACAGGCTGGATTGCAGACATAGACCCCATATTATATATCCTGCCGCCCCGCTCCATATATTCAAGAGTGATATATGTCATGGCGACAAGAGCCCTGTCGTTTAAATCTATCATTTTAAGCTGGTCCTTAAGGCTTCCCTCTCTAAAGGCTCCGAAGTACCCGAAACCTCCCGCATTAACAAGCACCGCCACTTCAGGCTTTACCTCCCGCAGCAGCCTCTCATATTCCTCAAAGGAGCTTTCGTCGGTTAAGTCCATAGGAAGAACTCTCACTTTAGCTCTCGCCTGAATACTCTCAAGCCTCTGCTTTCTCCTTGCTATAACCCATATCTCATCAAACTGCTCGTCCTTATCAAGACAGGTCGTAAATTCTGCCCCTATCCCTGACGAAGCGCCTGTTATCACCGCAATTTTCATAAACACCTCTCCGATATATTTATTCACTCCCTATTATATCCTCTCCGGCAATAGATTTCACTTTATTGACACTCCCCCACAGCTAAAGTAGGGGGATTCTTGCTTCAACCACTGCTGCATCGGCTAATACCTTACGATATCGCAATGTCTTACACAGGTCCACAAGCCAGATTATACTGCTCCCGTATGCCCTACGGTGCAGTTTATGTATATTATGCTGACCTCATTTGCAGTCCTTTATTCAAAATATTTATACTTGCATTGGTATCTCTGTTATGTACGGTATGGCAGTCCGGACACTCCCATACACGAATCGCAAGATTTTTCACCAGTGGATTTTTATACCCGCAGCAGGAACAGGTCTGACCGCTTGGATACATAGTTTGTACTTTTACAATGTCATTCCCATACCAGATGGCCTTATATGCAAGCATATCAAAAAACTTACTCCATGATACAGAACCGATATGTTATGTCAGCTTATGATTACGCATCGTATTTTTTACTTTCAAATCTTCGATGCAGATTGTTTGGTTTTAACTAATCAGCATGGTAGACTGTTTCTGCAAAAAATCGTTTCTCTGATTTGTAATTTTTCCGTGAACTAAAGCAACTTTAATGCGTTGTTTGCTGCGATTGTTAGAGCCTTTCTGTTTTCTTGACAGCTTACGCTGTTCACGAATGAGTTTACGCATAGATTTTTCAAGATATTTCGGATTTGATACCACATTTCCGTTACTGTCAGAGTAAAACCCTTTAATGCCAACATCAATGCCCATACAGCCATCATTGCCCGGTCTTGGCTGTGGCTCAAATTCCACGTTAAGAACCGCCTGTAGGAGTACGTTCAATCGTTACATAGTTGATTTTTCCCACTTCCATAGACTGACGTATTCTGACATAGCCAAGTTTAGGGAGTTTGATGTATTTCCCTACAATACGGATATTACCACCCTGGTTTGCAGTCCTGTATGACTGGTGGTGGTTATGTTTGCTTTTAAATGTCGGGGATGCTGCCCGTTTCTTAAAAAAGTTTACGAACCCTCTGTCGAGGTCACGCAAGGACTGTTGTAACGCAATGCTGTCAGCTTTTTTCAGTAACTCAAAATCGGGCTGCTTTTTCAGTTCAGTGAGCATTGCAGAGGTCTGCTTGTAACCTGCTTTCTCACCATTCTCAATGCTAATTTCTGCATATCAAGGCCTTTATTGTATATGAGTCTGCAGCAGCCAAGTGTCTGATTGACTAATTTCTGCTGTTCTCTGTTCAGGCAGATTCTAAATTTGATACCTTTTTGCATTATCCCAGTTTGCCTTTTTGTCTTTGCGATGTTTTTTGATTTTCAATATACTGCCTGATTACTTCCTGTGGAGCACCATCCACCGTAGATACAAAATAGCTGTTTGTCCAAAGAGTAAGCATTTTAGTCCTAAGATTATGTTGTATTCATATTTGTATTATACTGCCATTTTAAAGTTAATCCAAGTATATATTTGTCCATCTTCAATTACCTGCGTAAACTCGCGCGTCTTATATACCCATAGCTAAAACCAGGGGCTTTACGACACATTTGGATAAATGTCACCTATCATCATTGAAAACTTCAGCCCATAAAGGCTTTTCTGCTCAATGTTATATATGTTTTTCTTTGTCATTTCAAGCTCTCATTGAACATTATATCCCATATGGGCACAAACATAGCCATATCGCACAGCTTTTCGTTTAGAACAAGTGGCGCTACTCCTGCTTTCCATACAAAAAGGAAGCAACTCTGCCTCCTTTGTATCTCACTCTACTATATTAACACATATAAAACCGACGTGTAGCCGCATCTTTTTTACACTAGTCTCAAACTAAAACACAACCCCTTCTTTTATATACTTTTTCTGCGAATCCGTAAGAATCGAATGTTTAACATAATTATAATTGTTATGAAGGAACTCAACAGAAAGCTTCCTTAAACTATCATCCGGAGTAACATTTTCCGCTGTTGAAACATCAAGTTCTCCATTTTCAAAGTTACAGCTAACAAACCGATTTCTGCCATTTCCTGTTATAAGAAGCTGGTCGATTAACACTTTACCTGAGAAATTCACCATATCTGGTGAAGCCTCTATTTCCGGCAAGTATTCAAAGATACTTTCAAAAGTCAGACATAAAAGAAACCTGTTATAGTCCCCCGTATTTATTTTTTCTATTACATAATCTTTCATAAGAAATCATAGTTGTAGAACCTCATGACCATAGCCATGAAAAGAACAACTCATTCCTCCCCTCTAAAATTCCACACTACTCTCAAACCACTTTGCAAAGGAAAATGTTTAATTTATTATACACACTTTGCAAAAAAGTGTCAAATTATTATTTGACAAACTACACACAAAATGTCAAAATCAAAACATAAAAAAGGAAGCATTTCTGCCTCCTTCTTTAAATACTGTCTGTGAATCCATGCTTATACTTGCGAAGTAATCAAGTCTAAACACTTCTGAATAATTTCATCGGCCTCTTCTTTTGTATCGATAAATCTGGTATTATCTATACTCCCCATAACGTCACCATAATGAACAAGTGTATCTCTTTGGGACTTATAGTAATTATAACAAATTTCAATTGACTTTTTTTTTGCTTTTTCTTTTACTTTCCCAGTAAAAACATAACCGCCCGAATTATCTTTATTAAATGCTGTAAAACGTCTAATTACCTTAGTACCTGTAGCATTGGTTATAAGGTATTTAAGATGCCCCTCCAATGCTCTTAGCGCCGGAATTACATATTGAGAATAATCCTCCGCTTCCAAATAGTATTTCAAATTGATAACCGACTGTCTAATAAGTCTCTTTATACCGTCGGGATAATCATGAGGTAATCCTTTTTCAATAGGCTCATAAACTTCATTGACATTATTTAAATCCATGCTCATTTTGTATGCACTGCCCAACACTTCTTCAATCTTACAGTTTTCATCAAGTTCTATTATTATTGAAGTAATAAATTGAAAAAGATATGTAGGTTTGCCCTGTACAAGCAATTTATGCTTGCCAGTTGTATACAATGTCACTGTAACGGTATTAGAATCAAGAGTGAATCTGTAAATCTTTTTATTATTTTTATCTTCTATATTACAATCTATATTTACATCTGATTCTTTAATAAGCTCTACCAGTGTATTAAAATCATCCGCATTAAAATAAGAAACCGAATACCAGTTTTCTCCCTGAATCGCAGCTTTTTTTCTTTCTGTCAACGCACAGTTGGCAAGTTCGTCTGCTTTTTCATTATAAGAAACATTACTATGTCCGGAAACTTTTGAGAATTCAACTTCAAGAAAATCTTCAAATTTCCTTTTATAAAGTTTTATAAACATTTTACTGACATCAGACCTTGCTTTCCATTCTCCTGAAATCCATTTTGAAAGTCCTTCATAATCATGATAAATTTTTACTTTCTCATACCCGTTTAAAACAGCCCAGTCAAGAGCATTAATTACGCCAAAGATTTCTCCTGCTATACTTTCGCTGTCAATATAATTTTCGTTACCAGAATATCCGCTTATTTGCGCTTCACTCCCATCTGGAAGAATAAACACAACTCCAAAAGAATACCTTTTCAATTCCTTGTTAAAGCTGCCATCAGTAAAGGCAACCAAATACCCCTTATCGTTATCTGCTTTTACTGTATCATTCCATAAGTCCCGGCCATCAAGATACGCTTCAGCCTCTTTTATTGAATTAAATCCTTTATACTCCGCATTTGGAAAGCCTTTCACTGCTGCTGCACACTCATTCCAATCTTCAAAAATTCCTGTTTTATGTCCGCTTTTTACTGCATACATTTTCAATTTCCCCCATTATCATTATTACTGCAACTAGTTTGTTTATAAAATTTTGCCTCAAGTTATATCTCTTTTACACTACTCTCAAGCTCTCAAACGCTCAGACTTGACCTTTGTTCGTATTATATCTACCAGTTTATATACAGTATTACAAGAATACATTTGTGACGGTTTTACCAATCCGTCTTTTACAGCCTGATTGATCTTTAATTCCGAGAGTCTTATTGCTTGATCTTCATCTCCATACTTGCACAACTGCTTATAAAGATTACTATCCGCCTTGTCATACTCCTGTCCGGTTTTCTTTTTATACAGCTTACCGAATTCATCACAACAGGTCCATGACTGTTCAATTGCAGGAATGTTTCCAAAGTAACCAAACAGCCATATCTCAAAACATGGATTTGACCAGCCTACAGAAACTCCTTCTGCTTCGGCCTCACGGATAATGTCATCAAAATTAACCACCTTATCACGATCAAATACAATCCATGGAATTCTGTATTGAGGATCATATAAAGCAAACTCCTTACATTCTTCAACAAGTTTTTTGGTTTTAGTTTCTATAACCTTTATTACCAGTTTTCCCTTGACTTTCTCAGGAAGGCTTTCGTATATACCATTAAAATATATTCTTTCTGTAGCCTCTGTATCAGTCACAATCAGATAGTATCCCATTTCCGGAACGCGATGTGTTCTGCGCTGTTCCCTTGTTTTTCTGTTACCGTTTCTGTCTTTGCGTGCCATGCGCTATTCCTCCGTGAAAATATCAACTGTTTTTAAAGATGGAATTGCGCCGTATTTACCTAACAGATAGTTTTTTTCGTAACTTTCATCTTTACGTATTCTGGAGCCATCTTCATCTACAAAATCAGCTAAAGAATACAGCGTTGATAATCCTTCTTCATTCTTTTCTGTAAACCATATCTCATCCCGCCTCAAAAGCTGGTTAGACATCTGCCATGCATCGTGTGTAGTAAAGATAAGCTGAGCATGATTCTTATTTATTTCCGGATTAATAAACAGAAGAACAAAGTAACGTACAAGCAATGGATGCAGTCGTGCATTTAACTCATCAATGAAAAACACACTGCCACTCTGCAAAACACTTTGTAACCTGTTATAAAGTGAGAACATTTTTAAAGTACCTGCGGATTCGTGTGAAAGTGGTATTTTAGCCATCTCTTCTGAACCAATTTTTTTATGGAGCGTATTGATTAAATATCCCTCATCTTCTGAATCTTCCTCTGCCGGCGCTTTTAACACTTCAAACCCCTTTATAGTTTCATCAAAAGAAGAAAGGTACTTTACAACATCGGCTCTGATCTGCTCGTCTTCAATAAATCCTGATGGCAGAGAGCGAGACATAACAAAATTTGAAAGTGCATTACCGAAATTAGCAAATCGGTTGTTTAAAAACCAGTCTCGCACAAGTTTACATTTAGCAACTTTTAATTTGGCACCCAATGAAACTATCAGAACCTGTTTTTCCAAAGCGATTTCAATATTTTTTCTACTGGTTTGAGGAATACCGGTAAGTTCCAGTGTTTTTTCATCTCTGTAAAATAACGGTCTATACTCCCGAGCACTTTTTGCTTTGGAATTCAGCCATTCCTCAGTAACACCGTTTTTTCCGATACAGAATCCATAGTTATAGAATTTTTCGGTTTTATCTCCTGGAACTGTAAAATACACTTCAAAGCTCGTGTCTTCATTTTCGGAATAATTATCAAAGCAAAATGGGCGCGGTCTGACAGCATCAAATTTCTCTTCTTCATCCCCATACTTAAAAGAATTCACAACATAACTGCTCATATGTCCAAAGGCATCATAAACATTGGATTTCCCACTTGCATTTGCACCGTATACCGCCGCAACCGGCAGTATCCTATCTCCTCCAACTGTTACAACACTGCTTTCAAACTCTTTCATTTTTGTTGCCGATAAATCAAGTGAACTTTCTTCTCGAAAGGACTTGTAATTTTTGAAATCAAACTGTATCAGCATAATCTTTACCTCTCTCTCTGTAATACTATTAATATATTATATGCCCTATTCGCCGCAAAGTAAACATAAATATGAGAAAAAACCTCATTTATATGCATATTTTTAATATTTTATGTAATTTATCTTCTTTTTATTTCCAGAGAGAGTAAGGGCGACTCTCTCTGGCATAATATATTTTTTTAAATCTCCGCCTATTTTGCACCAAAGTGTGCTTTCACAACAAATATTTTTGCCACACATTATTGACAAATCACAAAAAACAGGTTATTATTATTTTTTAAATACTTTTGTAATAAAGCAAAGGCGTTCATTCTTTCAAAGGGTATCACCCTTGCTTGAATGAATGCCTTACACTTTTTTTGGCGGGAGGTGAAAATGTGACAAAATATATATTTGTAACCGGAGGTGTAGTATCGGGTCTTGGCAAAGGGATTACAGCCGCTTCACTGGGCCGTCTGCTCAAGCAGCGCGGATTTAAAGTGGCATCTCAGAAGCTTGATCCGTACATCAATGTGGACCCGGGAACCATGAGCCCTTTCCAGCACGGAGAGGTATACGTTACAGAGGACGGAGCCGAAACGGATCTTGACCTCGGACATTATGAGCGTTTTATTGACGAGGATTTAAACAGATATTCCAATCTTACAACCGGCAAGGTTTACTGGAATGTCCTCAACAAAGAACGACGCGGCGAATACCTTGGCTCAACCGTGCAGGTTATCCCGCATATAACCAATGAAATCAAAGAATTTGTCTACAGAGTAGGCAGACAGACCGACGCCGACATTGTCATCACAGAGATAGGCGGCACTATCGGCGATATAGAGTCTCAGCCGTTTTTAGAGGCAGTAAGACAGATTGCAATAGAGGTTGGACAGGAAAACAGCCTTTTTATCCATGTGACACTGGTACCGTTTCTCAGCGGTTCCGATGAACACAAATCAAAGCCTACCCAGCACTCTGTCAAGGAGCTGCAAGGAATGGGTATCAGACCTGATATTATTGTTCTGAGATGCGACAGGCATATCGAGCCTGCCATCTTCGACAAAATATCAATGTTCTGCAATGTCAGACGTGACTGCGTTATCGAGAATATAACGCTGCCTTGTCTGTACGAGGCTCCTCTGATGCTTGAGTCTCACAATTTCTCGTCTGTCGTTTTGAGAGAGCTGAGCCTATCAGCCCCTGCCGCAGACCTCGCGGAGTGGGAGGCTATGGTAAACGCCATAAAAAACACAGAGGACAGCGTAACCATCGGGCTTGTAGGCAAATACATACAGCTTCACGACGCCTATCTTTCGGTTGCAGAGGCTCTGCGCCATGCAGGCTGCGCCTTGGGCACAGGCATAGATATCCGCTGGATAGACTCGGAAACCCTGACCCCTGACACATACGAAAGCGCCCTTGCGGATCTTGACGGAATTCTCGTTCCCGGCGGCTTCGGCGACAGAGGTATCGAGGGCATGATACTTGCCGCGCGCTTTGCAAGAGAAAACGTTGTCCCTTATCTTGGCATATGCCTGGGTATGCAGATTGCGGTAATCGAGTTTGCAAGAAATGTTGCAGGACTTAAAGAAGCAGACTCCGGAGAGTTTAACGAAATATGCTCCTGCAAGGTCATAGATTTCATGCCTGGACAAAATGATGATATCGACAAGGGCGGCACTCTCAGGCTGGGCGCATTCCCTTGCAGAATAGAGCCGGGCACTACAATGATGAAATGCTACGGCAAGCCTGAAATATCAGAGCGCCACAGGCACCGCTATGAATTCAACAACGACTACAGGCAGCTTCTCACAGACAATGGGCTTACCCTTTCGGGAATGTCTCCGGACAAAAGACTTGTAGAGGCTGTGGAGCTTTCAGACAGAGACTTTTATGTGGGCGTTCAGTATCATCCTGAATTCAAATCAAGACCTGACAGAGCTCATCCTCTGTTTTACGGCTTTGTAAAAGCATCTCAGTCTTTCATAAACAAGAAATAAATAGTATAATAGAAAGAGGAACCAGATATGTTACCACTTATTCTACCTGATAAATACACATCAGCGCTGGATCTTATGGAAAGCCAGCGTGCAATCAAAAAAATAAAGGACTATTTCCAGCAGGAGCTGGCCTACGGACTTTCACTCAGACGTGTTTCGGCGCCGCTGTTTGTAACTCCCGAAAGCGGACTTAACGACAACCTCAACGGAGTTGAGAGAACCGTACAGTTTACAATCAAAGATATGAACGAACAGACTGTTGAGATAGTACAGTCCCTTGCCAAATGGAAGCGTATGGCTCTAGGCAGATACGGCATTGCCGCAGGAAACGGCATCTACACCGATATGAACGCCATCAGACGTGACGAGGAGCTTGACAATCTCCATTCCATTTATGTGGACCAGTGGGACTGGGAAAAGGTTATAACTAAAGAGCAGAGAACCGAAGAATATCTCAAAGAAACAGTCACAATAATTTACAACGCGCTCAAAAACCTTGGCGACTATGTCAACAGGCTCTACAGAGATATTCAGACAGAGCTTCCGAATGAAATATATTTCATCACAACACAGGAGCTTGAGGATATGTATCCTGACCTTACTCCTAAGCAGAGAGAAGATGCCATAACAAGAGAGCATGGAGCCGTATTCATTATGAAAATCGGCGGAGCTTTAAAATCCGGAGATAAGCACGACGGCAGAGCGCCTGACTATGATGACTGGGAGCTTAACGGCGACATCATATTATGGAATGAGGTTTTGGACAGAGCCTTTGAGATTTCCTCAATGGGTATCAGAGTAGACGAGGAGGCAATGGCAAGGCAGCTTGCTCTTGCAGGCGCAGAGGAGCGAAAGGATCTGCCTTTCCACAAGGCAATATTAAACAGAGAGCTTCCTTACAGCATCGGCGGAGGCATAGGACAAAGCCGTCTGTGCATGTACTTCCTGCGCAAGGCTCATATAGGTGAGGTTCAGGCTTCAGTCTGGCCCGATGAAATGATAAGCAAATGCGAGGCAGCCGGTATTCACCTGCTGTAGCGCCGAAAGGATTTATTATGAACGATGTATATATCAACCCTCTGACAACCAGATATGCAAGCGATGAAATGAAGCATATTTTTTCGCCGGACAGTAAATTCTCAACATGGCGCAGGCTGTGGATTGCTCTTGCAGAAGCAGAGCAGGAGCTTGGGATAAATATTACTGACGAGCAGATAGCCGAAATGAAAGAGCATATCTGCGACATAGACTACGACACTGCAAGACAGCGTGAAAAGGAAGTAAGACACGATGTTATGGCTCACATATACACCTACGGACTTGCCTGCCCTAAAGCAAGACCAATAATTCATCTGGGAGCAACCAGCTGCTATGTGGGCGACAACACAGATGTGATACTTCAGAGAAGCGCCCTTATGCGCATCAGAAAGCTGCTGCTTACGGCAATCGCAGAGCTTGCAGATTTCGCAGACAAATACAAGGACCTGCCTACTTTAGCATATACGCATTTTCAGGCTGCGCAGCCTACAACCGTAGGCAAGCGCGCGGCGCTGTGGATGCAGGATTTAATGATGGATTTGGAGCAGCTTGATTTTGCGGTTTCCAATATGAAGCTGCTGGGCTGCAGAGGCACCACAGGCACCGGCGCAAGCTTTCTGGAGCTGTTTGACGGCGATGCGGACAAGGTCCGCAGACTGGAAAAGCTAATCTGCGACAAGATGGGTTTTGAAAAGACCTATTCGGTAAGCGGTCAGACCTATTCCCGCAAGGCAGACTATTTCATACTTTCCGTTCTGTCGGGGATAGCCCAGAGCGCGCAGAAGTTCTCAGGCGATATAAGGCTTCTTTCACATCTCAAAGAGTTTGATGAGCCTTTTGAAGCAGGTCAGGTAGGCTCCTCCGCCATGGCCTACAAGAGGAATCCTATGCGAAGCGAGCGGATTTCATCGCTTTCACGCTTTGTTATTGCAGAATGTATTAACCCTGCCATGACCGCAGGCACACAGTGGCTCGAAAGAAGCCTTGACGACTCTGCCAACAGACGTATATCAATACCTGAGGCTTTCCTTGCGACAGACGGAATACTTCAGCTTTATATAAATATTGTTTCGGGTCTCAGAGTCTATCCTAAGGTTATAAAGAAGAATTTAAACGAGGAACTGCCGTTTATGGCAACCGAAAACATTCTGATGCACTGCGTCAAAAACGGAGGTGACAGACAGCTTCTTCACGAGGCCATCAGAAGTCACTCTGTGGCGGCAGGCCTTGCAGTCAAGCAGGAGGGCAAAAGCAATGATTTGCTTGACAGAATTGCAAATGACCCTGAATTCGGGCTTACAAGGGCTGATATAGATAAAATAATTTCCGAAAGCTGCTTCACAGGCATAGCCACACAGCAGACAGAGGATTATCTCAGAGAAGTCAGAGCGGTGCTTGCAGCAAACCGCGAGTTTCTCGACAAAAATATAGACGTATCAATTAATGTATAGACAGGAAAGGAGCTGATTGTATGCTTACAGCAATCGTTGGTATCAACTGGGGAGATGAGGGAAAAGGACGTATGGTGGATCTGCTTTCCTCAGACTACGACATAATATGCCGTTACCAGGGCGGCAACAACGCAGGACATACCGTTGTAAATGACAGAGGTAAATTTATTCTCAACCTGCTTCCGTCAGGAATTCTCAGAGAAACCACTGTGAATATAATGGGGAACGGTATGGTAATAGATATCGAACACCTTGTAAACGAGGCCGGCAAGCTGAGAGAGCAGGGCATTAAAATAACTCCCGACAATCTCAAGATAAGCGATAAGGCAATCATATGTCTGCCTTATCATAGACTTATGGATATTATGGAAGAGGACAGACTGGCAGACAAGAAGTTCGGCTCTACCCGCAGAGGCATAGCTCCTGTCTATGCAGACAAGTATATGAAAAAAGCTCTGCGCATGGAGGATCTGCTTGATATGGACAGCCTTTACGAAAAGGTTAAGGATATCGTGGAATGGAAAAACATCACAGTCAAAGGCTACGGTCATCCGTCTGTAGATACCGACGAGATTATGGACTGGCTCAGGAAATACGGCAAAGAGGTTGCTCCGTACATCACAGATGTATCCGAATATCTCTATCAGGCGGCAGCGGAGGGCAGGAATATAAT
>ERZ857745.477-NODE-477-length-61698-cov-6.403306_pt1 | contig 61698 bp, 98 predicted proteins | sample MGYA00519699_ERZ857745 | MGnify/ENA primary metagenome ERZ857745 (study PRJEB31778, sample SAMEA3449357) | human gut metagenome | biome: human gut; feature: human-associated habitat; material: faeces | place: United Kingdom | collected 2010/2012 ... | reverse complement strand
TTATCAAGCGACTTTAATGCATCCACTCTACCCTCCGCAAAATTTTTGCGAGCTTCGCCATATTTGTAGTATGAAACATCCATAGCATTTTTACACTTCTTTATGATATCATCTATTTTCTTTTCGTTAATTGATTTATCTTCCAATATTATATTCCTCCCTGATACGTTGCATTATGCGTAATTGCAGGTCTTCAAGTTCTTTCTCTTGATGTGTGATCACATTCAGTTGCTTTTTGATTGTATCATTTATAGCGTCGTCAATGTTTTTTAATTCGAAATATTTTTCTTTATAGTTCAATACGTTATGAAAATTAAGGGAACCAAAACCTATGTTGACATCATTCTTTCCAACTTCTATATACATTATCTCATAGTATGGCATTCCAGAAATTGGTCTTGTAACAATTTTCAACGCTATAACTTGTATTTTCTTAATTTCTTTAGCTTGGTCACTTGTTTTGTCTTTATTGTCTGTCATCGCTACACCTCTCAAACCAACCAGAATCTCGGACGAACTCCAAGAGAATCCAAAGCGTTGTCATAATCCGGATCACCGCCACCGGTAACACTAGCAAAGGAAACAGCCGAAGAAAAATCTTCTTTTGTGGCATTTCTAAGCCAGCCCCATTCAAATTTGTCATTGTAATATGCCACCCGGTTACGCCGCTGTTTCATAAGTGGGAGCTGCTCGTCGCTATCAGCTTCAATATACTCTCTGTTCCACTCATCATCCCATCCGCAGATTTCGCCAAGTGTTGGAATAGATAATCCAGAAATATGATATCTGAGGTTTTTAGGGAACATCTTGAATAAATCATTCTCAATCCATTTTTTAAGATCAGATTTTTCATATCCGCCCTTGTTGCTTCCGTTTTTGTTCATCGGGCGTTTTGTGATATAATCATCGAACATGAATAATACCTTGCCGTCCGTAACCTTCTGAGCAGTCGCTGTGAATATTCCAAGGTCACCCAGCGGAATAACAATTTGATCTCCAACTTTAAAATCCATAGGCAAAACCGATGTCTGGAATAATGCATTTACATCAATATGACAATATTCTTCTGTTGCCTTCTTTGTATCGGCTTCGCTGGTGATAGCAATGTATTTTCTATACATCCTTTCTACCGTAGGGATGTCTACACCCTTTCCTGTTAAACTGATAATCTCTTCTCCTAAAGTCATTTCTCTTACACATGTATCCATTTTTATATGTCCTCCTTTTTACTCGATGGTCTATTATATTTGTTTTTTTAAATGTCTTACCGCACCAAGTTTAGCATTAATAGAATTATCATCCAATCCTCCTGCGCTCATAATCAACTCGCTATATGGAAGCTCCTCGATCCACTTACAGAATTCTCGCCATTCATCTAGCTTATGATTTTTACGAGACTTATAAATATTCGCCAGCACCTCATAGTTCAACATAACATTACGAGTCTGGTTATAGCTGCTCGGAAGAAGCTGAATCATTTGCCACCAAATATCTTTATCCTGACGAATTTTAAGACATCCTCCACAATGTACACCATTAATATATAAATCTCGCCATTTATTCAGCATCTTAATAGTATCTACTAAACTATCCATTGGAGTATATCTTCTACCGCAAGGAAATTCATAGAATTCATCTTCAGAAACACATTCGCAGTCCTGTAAATGTTCTGTTGAGAAATCCTCCAACGCAAATTCTTTCTCAGCAATTTTATGCATCGTGCTACAACTATTAGCAACAGTGCCAACCTTGTATGTATCAAACTCTTTCCACCAATAAAGAGGAGCTGTTATATCAACCGATACAAAAATCTGACGCATAAATTTTCTATGTTCACTACCTGCTTTTATAAGTCTTTGAGCAAGTCCCAAATCGTTCTCACCGATTACAACTTTTCCGTTCTCCTCAACCGTATCGTTTTTATGCCATGATTCAAGTGGATTTCTCATCCCCTTGAGTGCACGTTTAAAGCCGTAAACCTCTGTATTTTCAAATTTCATTTTATGTATTCTCCTTATTTATATATCTTTAAAAATGCTATGTATAATAGCCAAAATGCCTATTATCCAAATTGGACTAAGTACCCATAACCATGACCACTGTATTAACCCAAGTATTTTCAGGACAATAAACATTATTACCAATACATCTAAAATTCCCATTCTTCCGCCTCCATCTTTTTATCTGCTCTTTTCTTCGTTTGTATTTTCTACATCTTCTATCATTACTTCCGTTTCTAATTTCAATAGCCACTCATTAATTGTTTTTCTTAGAATCTTGTAAATATTTTGATTACCTATGCTACCAGAATGTTGTGCGTTAAAATCTTTGACAATTTGCTTTATATTATTAGACAAGCCACATCCTATCTTTGTACCTGGATATTCTGTTGAGATACTTATTATTTGATTGGGGAAACCTACCCCCTCTAAAGACTGTGTAATTATTCCATTAAAGCCTATTTCTACTGAATATTTCATATAATATATTCTCCTTTCTTTGAAACGAAAGTTTCGTTATTTAATCTTCAAATTTTATATTAAACTTTTCAGCAATAATTTTTGTCAATTTGAACCGAGTTGAATCAAGACCACCACTTGTTTGTTCAAATCCTTCTAGCTGAATTTCTTCGAGTTGTATTTTACTAATATTCATAATATCTTGTAATATTTGTTCATATTTTGATTTTACTGTTTCTTCGTTATAATTCTCAGGAAGCATTTTGTTTATTGCAAAATTTAAATTAGTATCATTAAATTTTCGAAAAACATATACAAATTCTTTACTTTCCGAATCATCATCCTCTTTTGACAGACGCTGAAATGTATAGCTAGGAAATGACTGACCATTAATTTCGCCTTGTATAAGAACTCGATTGAAAGGTGTGTAAGTTTTATCATCACTGTAATTACATTCTTTAATACTACAGTCAATATGACAAGAACAATATTCTTCCGCTTTCTTACGATTTTTAAATACAGCTCTTACCTCTTTAGTAGTTTTTTCACCATAAAATAATTCTTCAACCACATAAACTTTTCCCATAATTAAATATTCTCCTTCTGTTCATTATAATATTTCTACCACAATTCCAAAGATATTGTTTTTATTAATTATCCCATTCACATGTCCATGATTGTTAGATATTTGATAACTAACACCATTTTTGATAGCAGAGATTTTATGTAAATAATAGTTGCCCTTGACCTTGCATAATACAATATCATTTTTCTTTAGTGGTGTATCTTTTGTCACTGGTCTACAAATTACAGGCTGACCAGATTTAAGAATGGGAGTCATAGATTGTCCATATCCAACAACTTTACAAATTTCACCGTTCTTTAAGTGCTCTGCCGTAATTGCATTTTCTTTTCCCTCAAAATCATAATTTATCATTTTAATAAAATTTCTTTCCTCTCTTTGAAACCGAACTTTCATTTGGTCATTCCCAACTGATTTCATATGCCGTCGAATAAGATGATGCATCAAAAATATTATAACCAAGACTTTTTAATTTGTTGACTGTTCCATCACTCAGTTCTCCTATATACATTATAGAAACTCCACCTCTGGCAACCGTCTCTTTAATTCGTTTTGAAATTTCACTTAGTTCTTGACTGTTATAATTTTTAAGAACTTCTTTCGTCTTTTGTTGTGCTTCTTGTGCTGACCACAAAATATCTGATGATATTAAATTATCCATATTAATATTCTCCTTCTGTTTTTATTTTACAAATTCATAATATCCCTTATCAAAATACATAAAATCAATAATGACATCTTGTATATTGGCTGCGTCACATTTCATATATTCTCCGTATAGATATTCCAATGTGTTGTCTTTTTGAAGCAGGTCATTATAATAATCATTCCATTCTTCATCATTACAACCATCGAAAAAATCAATGAACTCGTCCTTAATGCAATATTCATATGCATAAGCTGATAATAATTCACGTTTTGGCAAGTCGGAGTTAGCGACCAAATCACTAACCCAACTCTCCATTTCTTTATATAATTTCTCCCTTAATTTATCCATTTCAATTCACTCTTTCCTTTATATCCTTTCTCAAACTCAAACCACGCATAAGCCACCGCACTACCACCGCCAGCTTTCATCTCATCAAACATTGCGTTCTTTGCACAAAGGATTCGGCTGCTTGATACATAGACACATTTAGGCGGATATTTTTCAAATAATTTTCTACGAGCCTTACCTTCAAGAAACTGTACTTTTAAAAACATAAATACTCTACGACCTTTAGGAATTATCTCCATTGCATGTTCAATAAACTCTTTGGCATATTTATATGGTGGATTGGTTAGAATGTCTCCATCCCAAGTCCCGTTATATGTAAGAAAATCAATTCCGCCTTTGCCATAACCTCTATAAACTAAATCGGTAGAATACACATCATATCCATAAGCTTTCAATCTATCAGATAAATCCCCTCGTCCACAAGCACACTCCCAAATAGGCTTATCAAATGTCACTTTTCCATCTCTAATAAGAACATCTATTGCTATAGGGTCAGTTGCATAATAATCTTCATTTTGTCTTTCTTTGTCAGTGTGGTTACTTGCACCTAATGTTTTAAAGATACTGTTCTTGTTTCCTGTCCAATCTTTTTCTATTGTATTTTTCAAATTTGTTCACCTTTAATTAGTACCTGCGCAGGTTTACTCACTGTGAACATTCTTATCCTTTCTAAATCTTGTTTTGTAGCTACAATAATATATCCTCTATTTGTTTTCCGGAAAGTTTGAGCAGAATTGCTCTGTTGAATTAAAATTAATCTATTTTATAACATCTCTAATATCTTTACCATCTATTTCATTGCCAATAGAATCCCAACCTTTACATAAATCTCTTGCAAACAATTCTACTCTTGGTAAATCACCACACAATGAAACAATTTTATCTCTTATTTCTTTTGGTTTTTCCGAATGCTCTGTTTTTGGATATTCTATAATCTGCTGTACATTTCTTGCATTTCTCCAATACTTACCTTTACGAGCAATCAGACAATATTCAGCATTTGAAATCGTATACTTGCCCAATCCGTCTTTACGAACTTCGGACATATCATTTTTCATTTTTACCCATACAAATCCAACCGTTGCATATTTAAAGCCCCACGCTTTAATAAGTTCAAATCCTTTTTCTAAGAACGGTGACGTAACCCATAAAAATAGAAAACAATCATCTTTGGTAATATTGTCTATGGGTAATTCACACAAATCCTTAAACTTCATTACATCATAGTGCTTGTCTGCCATCCCCCCCAAAATTCACCATTAAGATTTTTGGTATTGCCGTAATCCCAAGGAGGGTCTGCATAAATAATGTTGTATTTTTTGTTCATTCTATTCCTTTCGTTTGACAGCTATAATTTACTCTATATAATCATCATAAATTATTATGTGATATTTAATATTGTACTTTTCAAATAAGTCGTCGTATTCAAAGCCATCATTTTCACGGGAGAGTATAATAACACCTTCTTTGAAGTCATCAATTAATTGACATAAATCATTAATTTCAACAATAATAACGTCCTGAGTACCAAAGCCATCGAAAATGTAATTGTATATAAAACATTCATCTATAGATGGCTGATAGTTATTTAAATTAGGATATTTCTCAAGTATCCATTTCCCGCCCATAAGCGTTGCCGATGTTATCAAACACTTCATATTTTTATTTCTCCATTTCTATGTATTGATGTAATCCATTAAAAAATATAATTCGTTAGTTATTCTCATTTCTATATTTTTCAAATTCCTCAATAACTCTATTTGCTTTACATGTTTCAGGATATTCATTTAAGTAACATGCATCGCAACTTGCTGGCGCGTCTCTTATGCAATCACACAATATCTCAATCACATCAATAGCATCATATATCAAATCAGTATCCATTTACATCAATTCCTGCATATCTTCATCTGAAATCTCTTTGTAGTCTACTTCATGTCCAAGATATCTTAGTAGTTCTACCCATTCTTCTTTAGAAATTTGATGATTGCATGTTTTAAAATCTCCACATTGAAGAATTGACCAATCATCAGACTCGTTTGTTGTAAATTTTATTTTGTTATCTTTCATAATGTTATTCTCCTTTATTTTATCTAAGTTCAATTTCGCCATATCTTAAAGTATTATCAATAAACAATTTATATCCTGTATAGGTACATGAACGAGAATCTATAAATATACGTTTATTTTCGTCTATTTTGGTATTCTCTTCATAAGCCATATCATTTGGATTTTGTTTTTCCAATTCACTAAATGTTTCTTTATTCATAAAAATATATGGGTCTATACATTCAGCAATTTTTTTATTTAATTCACTTATATCAATTTCTCTTACAATTGAAAATTTTTTACTACTCATAAATTTATCCTCCAACAGCCATTTATTTACATTAAAATCTCATCTACAACACCATATTCTATTGCCTTAGAAGAATGGATATAGAAATCTTTCTTTGTCTCACGAACATTTCTAATAACATCTTCAGGAATTTTTGTTCTTTTTATTACGTATTCTTCGTTTTGCTTATTAATGTTGTCCATTTCGACCCTGTTTTCAACAAAGTCTTGGTGTTTCCCGTCTCTCCAATAAGACATCTGATGATACAGAAACACTGAATGTTCAAGACAAAATCTTTTATGTCCTGCTAAGAAAATGTTAAATGCTGCACTTTGCGCATATCCAAGACAATATGTATAAATTGGAGTTTTGCTTGCAAGAATTATATCAATTAATCCCCACATATCATCTATTGAACCTCCATAAGAATTAATATATAATTTGATTGGCTCACGGTTATAGCATAATATTTTTTTATCTTGCTCATCATCTTCTCTAATTAAGTATAAAATATCCCACATAATTTTACCGGCGGATTCATTATCTATATTATCCGCCAAAAAAAATGTTCTTTTATTAATATCAATGTATATATTATCTCTTGTTGAACCCATATATTCCTCCTCTTGAAACTCACAATTCATCGTGTTTCTATCACACGTTTACATTACTCACTTAACACAAGCCAAGTTTATAATCGTTGGGTGTAAACCTGCACCCTTTATTCCATTGATAAAAATCTTTGGAAATACCTTCTTCATAATTTGATATGCCCCATTTACATCTGCATTTATTTTCTTTCCACAATTCGCAATAAATAATCCTCTATATACTCTACGTTCTTTTCTATAATTCTCTTTTATGGGATCTTCATTGTCTAAAAACGATGTCCCAGAAGTATATGATTCTTCATTCTCTATAAACTTAATTCCATTATTCGCACACTTATATGAAAGCATTTTTATAAACAGTTCATAAGGAATATATGTGAAATTTTGCAGACCCTGTTTCTTTTGTTTCCATTCATTGTTATACCCTACAACTAAAGTGTCAATTCCATATAGAACACACCAATCAACTACATATTTGCTAATACAATGCATCTGATATTTAATCATTTCGTACCGTTTATTAGTAAATTTTTGTAATTTCTTTGACCATTCCTTATCATTTACCTTCTTCAATTCTGATTGAATATTTGCCTTTTGTTTATTATAAAACTGATTAATTGACTTAATAATTCCACCTTTAACAGCTATCGGATTTTCACCAATGTTGTTTACCATAGTTATAAAATTATTAACTCCCATGTCAATAGCAGCTATCCTATCAGAATTTTTTGAAATATCAGGTGTTTCAATTTCGTATACAATTTCCATTATATATTCCCTACATCTTGGAATAAATCGACATTGTAGTATTCTATCTTTCGCATTAGTTCTAAATAAGTTATTAAATTTTTTGAATGGTTTCCATGCAAAATATACATAACCATTCTTTAATTTTACTTTATTACTATCTAAAGAAAGAACAAATCTTCCACCTTTTGCTTTATATTTAGGAATTTTAGGTCTTCCTAAATATTTATTTGGATATCTTGCCCAATCTTTAATAGCAACAAAAAATGATTTCCACATTTTATCAAGAATTCTCAATGTTCCTTGACCTACATTACTTCCAATATTCTTATATGGATTGGATTCTTTTACTAACCGAAATAATTCATTATAATGAATCCATTTTCCATTGTTTATAAATTCTTGACGTATTATATAATTTGCATAATTATATAGATTCTTAGATTTAAAACAATATTCATCTATGAATTTATAAAAATCTGACCCATACTTAATATTGTGTTGTTCTGTTCTTTTTATTTATTATGCCATATCCTTTCTTTTTCATTTTTTATGGTTTGCCACTTAACCAAAATAAACATAATCGCAACTATCCGGTTCAATTAAATGCAAATCAATAATCATTTCTCCGTTAATATCTTCTCCATCAACTTCGATATTTTTGATTGTAATAGTGTTCTCTGTTATTTCGGTTATTTCACCTATGTAGTGATCATGATAATTTGATTTTTCATCATATAACATAAATGCAATATCCTGACCGACAGAGAATTTCAGACCATTATCTGTCGTTAAAGTCTTTGTTGTTTTAATGCTATATTTCATATATTTGCATTTTCTCCTCTCTAAACAATAGTTTTATTTGCAATCTTATTCGTCATCTTGCTCCATTGGATAAATATTGCCGTCTTCCGTAACATAATACATTTTAAAGTAAACACCACAATCTTTATCAACAGAGGTAAGAATTATCTTTACCGGTTTTTCGCCCTCAAAGTCATCAGAAACTTTCACACCCACTTGATTAAGGCTTAAAGTTGTAACCGATACATTATTCGGATTTTCACATGCCACTGGCAGAACAACCTTGTTTTTATTTTTCTTCATATTTAATATTCTCCTAACACCAATTCAATATTATTAATAAAATTTTCATCGCCAGTTTCTTTCGTCCAGCAAAAATTTGTACCTCGATATTTCACTTTTCCGTCAGACGGAAGAATACCTATATTAATAAGAAGCTTTTTGATTATTTTTGCTTGGTCATCAATGTTTTTGATGCAACCTTGTCCATGGATATATGAATTTTTGGGAAGAGAAATATAAACAGTATTCTCATCTACATTTATTCTCTCAACACATATTCCACATTTCAAAAATGCTCCCAATAAGGCTCTAAATGTTATTTCGTATGGGTTCATAACTCCACCTACTTTTCACTTACAAGTTTGATTTTGTAACCGAGTTTTTCTTCTATCTCTGATAAGGTCATGTCTTTTCTTTTATCTCCTACAATCTCCAAATCAAATTTTCCATCTTCAACTTCTAAATACCCAAATCCCAAATTCATCATCATAGTAGGCTGTTCTTTTTGTAAAAATGAAAGACTATCTCGACAACCTGATGTTAGAGAACTGTGTTTTATATCCATTGGTAGTTTCAATGTAGCAATACTTTTGACAAAATGAGTATCCGTCTCTCCCAACAATGTTACTTCCAAACAATAGCCTCCATCTTTTCTTACTACTTTCAACTCATCTATGTCTGTAAATCGAACAAAGTCGAGTATCGCGTTTACATTTTTATTCTTCATAAGCACCTCCGTCATGTTTTACTCATTTTTAACCACTATATATTGTATCTATATTTAAAATATTATCTATATATAGTATTAAAATCTCTTTGAAATCTCAGATTCAACCGTTAGTCATTTTTCGACTTCTAAATTCTTTAAATTTGTCTCATTACCAGTCCATAAACTCATCTTTTGACATTCTTATCATTTGAAATATTATGATAACACCCGATATGTTTAAAATAGGAACAAACATTAGTAGAATAAGAGAAATAAATGATCGAATACACCTAAGATAATATCGAATGTTTTTCTTACCTTCAATCTCGTCTACATATCCATTCCGTTTTAAAACATCTTGCGAAAACATCATAACTCCAAAAAATGTAATCAAACACAATATTGAAAATGCAAAATGCAACTTTAATAACCACATGTATTTATTCTCCTTATAACAATTCTTCTATACTTTTGTTTATTACTTCTTTGACGGCTTTTGTTCTAGATAATTTTTCAGACAATTTATCGGCTGCAATCTTGATGATTTCATCTTTATTCTCGGCTAGAAAATTTTGAATATTATCATCAACCATTTCTTTTAATTTTTGAGTATAATCACAATTTGTAATACTTTTCTTACCAACAAGTGCCTTCATGCAATCGCCTTTTATCTTATTGGTCACTTGCTTTTCTACGCTATTTTCAATGTTTCTTTTTATTTTGTCATCATCTATACTGATTGCAAATTGAACAATATGTTCCATATAATCACCCTTTCTACCAATCGCAATGTAATTTTCTATTGACCTATTCCAAATTTCTTCATTCCAAGTCCTCCATATTATAATTTTTTCTTATATATTCACACAAATCTTCCATTGTTCTTTTAATATACCAATCATTCTTGAATAACTTATTAACTCGGCAAGTACAAGAATATTTTGATCCATATTTTTTGAAGAATTTTAGATTAACACTAATACTCAACAACGGCACTTTAGTGAATCCATCTGTTAACCACTTTTTAAGCCACTCCATGATTACCACCTATATTTTTGTTAAGAGAGTTCTAAGTGGTTCTCTTGTTATATTCTCTTTCGCCCACGAAATATAACTTGGGTCAGTGTGAGCAACGTCTGTCAATTTTTCACCGTTATGTTTTCCAAAGGTCAATATGTATGTATCAAGCGATGGTGTTGTATTGGACGTCTCATATCCATTAAACAGAACTTCAATATCTTTTCTACTCGCCAAATAGTCTACCAAATGAAGAATTTTTTGAAATTTATCCGTTGGCAAAGGCAAGACGGTTGAACTTCTTTTATCTGTATTCCATTCACCCATATGACTTTCAATGGTTGTAGCAATCATTTCCACTTCATCATCCGACAACTCATGACCTTTTAAATTTCGAATAACTTCGCTCGCAAGTAATGGATGATTAAATCTTGTGTATTTATTCTTCTGAAAATCTTCATCACTTCCACTCTTTCGTGAATCATGCATCATTCCGGCTACTCTCATTAAATCTTTTTCTCTTTGTGTAAAATTCTCGCCGAAACATTTAACTGCAAAGATGTGATTTAAGAATCTGACCAATGCACATGTATGTCTTGCCAATCCTAAATCTCCTAGAGCATATTGAGGATGGTATCTTCCCGTACTTGATGCTCCTACATCCCAGAAATAATCAGGGATTGTTTGGATACATCTTTCTGCAAACTTTCTAATGTCTTCTGATTCAATCGTATCTAAAATTGAATCAAATATACTTGACTTATTATTCATTTGTTTGAACTGTTTCCTTTCTTATTTTGTTATTTTCGGCATTTGTCAACGATTTGACAATCTTTTTGCATATATCTTTTAGCAATTTTTGCATAAATGTATTTCTATCAAAATTCGCCTTTTTCTTAACAGCCAAATTCACCGTATCTACATTACCTAAATGGAAACATTTTTCTTTCATTCTTGTTAATCCAACATATATTAGATTCGAATTGAGCATAAATGTATGAGCTTGAGGAGTAAGTAAGATTACAACTTTAATAGAGCTGCCTTGTGATTTATGAATTGTGATACAATATCCAAGCCCAACCATTTGCATATCATTTCTAAAATATTTAACTATTACGCCGTCAAAATCAATCAACAAATATTCTTTTTTGATTGCTATAACAACTCCCGTCTCACCATTTGCAATAAAAGTTTCGTCCATATCTTCATCTAAGCAGAATTCATCATCTACATATAATTGTGCGTGATAATTATTGACATTTTGAATTACAAGATCACCTTTATAATAAACCGTATCTCCAATTTTCATATATTCATCGCAGCCATAATTCTTATTGGCAACTTTCTGAATGGCATTATTAATTGAGATTGACCCAATGTCACCTTTTTTGTATGCAGTTAATACTTGAATTTCTTCTGCTTTGTAACCTTGAGAAAGTAACTTGCTATATAATGCAACTGCATTTTTGACCATAATATCACTACCAATGTTCACAAATGCATAATCTTTATTGTCTCCAAACCATGTAAATCGTTCACATACATTATTAAGATACGGTTTACAAAAACGGACATCTGTTGCTACTTTCATTAACCCGCCTTCGCCATAACGAAACACCTTTGTTAATGTAACAGTTGGAATAATATGTGATTCCATAAAATCATGTAATAAGTTTCCACATGACACTGATGGTAATTGGGCATTGTCTCCAATCAATAATAATTTTGTTCTACTAAAATCAATTGCATCTAATATTCTTTTAAACAAGAAAATATCTGTCATAGAAAACTCATCAATTATAAGTACATCACAATCAAGTTTATATTCTTCATTATAACTCCAAGTGTTAGGTGGCACATACCCCAAACCTCTATGTATTGTTGTGGCATTTTCTTGCGTGTAATCTGACAGCACTTTTGCAGCTTTACCAGTTGGTGAAAATAATTTAAATGATTTATTATTATCTTTAAGCATATTAATGACTGCTTGTGTACAAAATGATTTTCCTGTACCGCCTGCACCATTAAGAATGCATATGTTATATCTACAAATATTTTTTACAATCTCTAATTGTTCATCTGACAATTCACAACCATTTACAATATGATATTTTGCACAATCAAAGTCCCATTGATGATGTAGATTAGTTAGCCCTAATATTATATTCTCTGCTATATATTTTTCTATTTCATATGTAGACTTCAATGATACAGCCATAGAATCTTTATTGTAATAAATACTTTCGTGCTTCATACATTCAACAAAATGATTAGAGCATGCCGGAACCATTTTCATACACTGACTTCTCAAATCGTTAATTGACATCAATGTATGTCCTTCTTCTTCATTTTTTTCTAAAAAATACAACATACACGACAAACATCTATGCTTACTGGTTTTTAAATCTGTATCAAATTCAATAATAATATCTTTATTATTTTTTTCATTCTCTTTTGATATTTTTTCAAGTTCTAATAGAATTCCGTCGGCAGTCGTAAACCCAACCTTTGCCAATCCACACAAACATTTATATGGGTCTTCACGAAGTTTTTTCTTTATCATGTTAACAGAAGTATATTTCTCATATAATTTCTTTAACATTGAAAGACTTAACAAGCCTTGAAACTCAATTACCAACTCAGCCAAGCAAAAATTCTCAATAATTTTTTCTTTAATAATATTGAATGTGTACTCTTTAATACCAGGCAATTTATTTAAGTCTATATCATCCAGGTGGTCGTTCATTACCCTGTCAACAATATCAGGGTAAATTTCATATAATGTGTTTGCCTGTTTCAAAGTGAGTATCTCCTCTAAAAATATATACATATCTGAAGCTGATTTTGGCTTGTCTCTTCTTATATTAAGAACTTTATAACTATATCCATATTTTGTATTCTGTTCGATTGCTTTGATTTCATATTCTATACCAATTCCTAATTCATGCATTTCTCCTGTTATTGTTGCGTTTCCGTACTTTGTAAATTTAATTTCTGGGTAAATTTCTTTATCAACATCTAGTGCATAAATTTTATAGTCGCCACCATCATAGGTTTGTCTTATAACTCTTCCTTTGAAAATAATTTCCTTGTCTTCTTTTTCTTTCAACTTTTTATCACCTCATACTCCGTTAAGACATCTTCGGTTTCATCTGTTACACCCCATTTACCATCAGTAAACTTCTTTTTAAATTCTGGCATAAATTCTTTTATTTTTAATACCGAATATAAGCCAAATGGATTTTCCTTAAATATTTTACTTTGTTTAATCCTAGAATGAACTTCTTCACCTGTCTTTATTTTTCGAGCCGTAAAATATGGTTTAGTCGTATCTTTGTAGGTTTTATAATCTACAATAATATAATAGTCATTTCCAACTTGTTTATTTGTATAAACGACCATCTCAAGATGTTCCTTTTCAAACTTAACCATTTCAATAATACCCATTTCTTTATTCTCTAAATTCTTGCACAATTCTGTAATTAATCCTATATTATCAATACCTTTGAATAAAGAAGGTGTTTCTTTTTCAGAATATTTTTTTGCAATAAATTCTGAAATTCCCAAAGACTCTAATTTTGATTTGTTAATTTGTTTACATGATGAGAATTTATTATAGATATTTATAACATTAAGAAGATATTTATTTTTACCAAACTCAGAGAAAAAATTAAGACCCGTCAATATTTCTAACTGTCTAGTATTTACAGATGTTTTACTTTTAATATCCGCAATCAATTCAATAAATGAATTATATTTATTGTTTCTTAATGAATATAATTCATCAGCTATAATACTGTTACAAAATTTGATAGAAGCGATTCCTTGATATATTTTATTATTCTCTTTATCAAATTCATATTCCGCTCTTGATTTTCTGAATTTAATTGGCTCAATTGTATATCCTTTTGATATCGCATATTCTTTTATGTTCAATGATTTTTCTTTGTCCGACACATAGATGTTTAAAGCAGATGTGATAGTTTCCAAAGTATAATAATGTCTAAGATAGGCACAAGCAAAGCCAAGAAATGTGTATGGATCAGCATGGTTTTTTGAGAACAAATAATCCGATGCATCAATAATAACTTGCAAGAAATTTCCGATAAGCTTTTCAGCATCGCCCTTTTCTACTCCATATTCTTCTTTCATTGTTTGTACAAAGCCTTTAATATAATGTGTTTTGTTACCGGTTAAATATCCCCCATCTTTTATAATAGGGATATCAGTCTCTGTTCCTGTTTTCTTACTAAAATGTCTTCTAACGACATCGGCTTCACCCATTGTAAATCCACAAAACTTATGTAAAAATTCAATAATCTGTTCTTGATATACCAAATAGCCTAATGTTGGAGCAAGGAAATCATTTAATGCAGGATGTCCATTATCTCTATAAATTCCTTGTGATAATTCTGTTCGATACGATTCACCCGCCGGTCTAATAGCACCATTTGCCATACTCATCAAGTCAATATATGAGAAATTTGGATTCTTCTTTTTTATGTTTTTGATTGTAGATTCTCGAAGAATATCTCTAAGGTACGAACCTGCAAAATCTGACTCAAATTGAAAAATAAGAGTCGTGTCTTTCGAAATATCATCCCATACAGCCTTGTCATTAAAATCAAGATTGTCAGGTGTCAAAAATGGAATATTGGCTGCCTTGCAAGTCTTATCTATAAGTCCCACACAGTCCAAACCTAACACGTCTAATTTAACATAATTAAGCGAATCAATTTCTTTCATATTTATTTGTGAAATAGGTTTATCGTCAGAAGAAATATATAATGTTCCAAATGCCTTGTCCACTTCATGTGGAGAAACCACAAGTCCCGCTGCATGTCTACCCAAAGAAGTGATAGTTCCAGTGACTATATCAACATATTCGAATAACTGCTTATGTTTTTCTCTAATCTTATCTTCAACAAATTCTTTTTTGTTTTCATCTTCTTGTACTAAATTACACAATTCTTGCGTTTCTTGGAGTGTCATTCCTAAAGCTCTACCAACGTCTTTAATTGCGCCACGCATTTTAATTGTATTAAATGTCACAATATTGCAACAATATAAGCCATCTTTTTCAAAAAGATATTTTCTAACTTTCCATCGATCTTCGCTAAACCAATCAGAATCAACGTCAGCAAGACTTATACGCTCTTTATTCATAAAACGCTCAAAATTCAAGTTATATTTAATACTATCTACATCAGTAATTCCCAAAAGGTATGCTATAATACTTCCCGAAACTGAACCTCTTGAATATCCATAATGAACACCTTGCTTTCTAAGCTCTCGCTTGTAATCTTCTTCTAATAGCATAAAGTCAATAGCATCATTATGTTTATACGTTTCAAGTTCATATATAATTTTATCTTTATATTGCTGAAAATTTTTATATTTATCAACCCCACGTTGCTTTATGCCTTCTAAAATTTTTTGCTTAAATACTGCCATTGAATCGTTGTATAATTTAGGATATTTTTTAGAATAATCTAATGAAAATTCTTCAATACTATCAGCCATAACATTTGTATTTTCAATTGCTGTTAGATAGACATTTTTTGATAATGCATCTTGTTTTTCATATGCAGACACTAATTCATCATAGGTTTTAAAAGTCAAATCCCAATTACTTTCCGAATCAAAATTAACACCTTTAGACTTCTGCATAATTGCTCTACCTCGTAAATGATTATCATTTAAAGCATGTGTATCTGTGCCTGCAATTAGTGGAATGTCGTATTTTTGAGAAATCACATTTAAAAATTGATTATATTTTATTTGCATATCATCATTGTGATGTTGTATTTCAAGATAGCATCTATCCTTATTTTCAATAAGAAACTTCAAAAATGCCTCTTTAATTTTAGGTGTACCACTAGCCAAGATACCTCCGATACAAGCAGTACATATAATAATATTATCAGAAGTAGACACTAACTCATCAAATGAAATTCGTGGATTGTAATAAAAATGCCCATCTCTTTGAAAGGCTTTTGATGATAGGTGATTTAATTCAATTACACCATCATAATTTTTAGCAATCAAAACCACATGATAATTATCTCTCTTTTGAGTTCTATTATCTTCAATATATTTTTGAATTTTGACTTGCATTTCTTTCTCATCAGTGTCTACCGTAGATTCATACATTTCATTTGGTATTTCTGGTTCAAAATACAATTTTTCAGTTACATAAAATTCTTCTGCATGAATATATTTCATTCCGTTTTCTTCTATTTTGTTTTTTTTATGTACCCATTCAAGTATTGAACCGTGTTCAGCAAACCCCATTGCTTTCATACCACATTTTTTTGCTGTTTCGATATATTCATAATATTTAGTTACACTATCAATATTTGTCACACCATTTGACAAATCGCTATGTAAATGATATATTGTATAATTCTTATTCGATATTGTTCTCATCTCCTTCTACAGTTGCTCCAACCAAGACAAATCTTCTTTTTCAACTGTATTATTCTCTGTTGACAACTTTTCTCTTTTTACATCGATTCCTAAACCATCGAAAAAACTTCCTCCATTTTTCTTAGATTCTAGTTTATCTAAATATAATTTATATGGCTTATGGAGTTTTGGCGAATATGCACATAATGTTGAAAAATAATAACTTTGCTTTGCTACCTGCTCAGGAGAGTCGTAAAAGATCATTTCATCATGGCTGTCATAATATTTATTCTCCATATTTTCAATCTTATCAATTGTATTTATTATGTCTGTTGTCCACCTATCAATTAACTCTTGTGTTAAATCAACATAAACTATACAGTCATGGAATACAAAATTTGCTTGTACTGCTTGAGGCAAACAGTTGATATCATTTGTCTGTACCAACATATCAAGATATTCTATAAGTTTATCTTCATAACCACATTTTTTTAACCACATTTTTGCACTTGATTGCAATTTTGAACCAATCTCACATCTTTCGATTTCTCTTGTTGTCCATTTGCCATTAGCCTGTTTACAATCTACTTTTACATATTTTAAAAAGTCCCAACAGATTTTTATTTTCTCAAACGGCACACCCATTTGATGTAATCCAATAGCATATACAACCAATTGTCCACATTCATTAAGTGCCTTTTCACCTTTATATATACTACTAGTTTTCCAATCTAAAATATTGTAATTACCATCTTTATCTTTGTAACACGCATCTATGTATCCTTGAAAGACATTTTTGCCAACTAATGCAGTAATAAATTGCTCAATTTGCATTTTGTGAGGAATCATAATATGATGATTAAAGAAATGTTTAAGATTTTTATAATACTTATCAGATATTTTCTTATTTTTTCCAGAGTCATTTCTGTCGAACTTTAACTCTGCAATATTAGCGGTAATCCATGCATCTTCAAAATCTGAATCCATATTTTCATATTCAATTTTGCCTGTGTATAAACTCTCCATAATGTCATGAGCCATACCACCGGTTGTTGTATAAATACAATCTTGTCTATCTTCTGGTTTCTTGATTATATATTTTAAATAATACTCATATGGGCTATTATGATAAGTATTAAATTTACTCCAACTCCATAAACGATTTACATCATATTTCTTTGTTATTTCTTTTAATTCTTCTTTCGTTTTTCTTCCCATCAAGCACCAACCTTTTTTAAATTTTTTATATGTTTTTTATGTTCATATTCGTCATAAAGAATTCTATATTCAAATAAATACTCATATATTTTATTGATAGCATCCGCTGGACTATCCTTCTTGTCTAACAAATCATATTTGTCCCATATATAAGATACTTTTCTTATCCCATAAAATTTTTCACAACAATATCGAATATGTTCAATACTTATATCCTTATCGAATGCTATTATAATTTCGCAATTCAATCCAATAAGTATTTTGGCTTGTTCATCTGATATCTCATGACCACTAACTGCAACACCGGTTGGATCATTTAAGCTATCTCTTTTTAAAACTGATTTTTCCGCCTCAAAAACGACCACATGCCCTTTTTCTTGAATACTATCTTTATTCTCCCATAAGCCAAAAAGGTTCATTTGTTTCGGATATCCTGGTGTTATATAATATTTTTTTATATCAAATAATTCGTAATTCTCAATTGATGTCCTCATATTAAATCCAAGCAATTCACCGGTTAGCCAATATCTTAATGGAATTACATTTCGTTTATATCTATAACTATATGCAAGTCCGAATTTTTTGATAGTCCATGGCATTATTCCTTCTCTAAATAAATCAATATGAATATACGGAACAAAATCATGCAATTTGCTTTCGTTTAATATATTGAAATCAAGCACATTTTGTCTTTTTTTTCGTAGTTTAACCTTTTTAAATATATATAGGGGATCATTTTTTTTCTCTTCTTTATTTTCTTTTTTTAAAGTTAATGGAAGTCCTAATATTTTATGCAAATATTTAATCGTATCAAAAAAAGAAAATTTTTTATCTTTTAGCCGTTTATTATACTGTACAAGAGTGAGTAAATCCGAATTATCGTCAAAATACTTTTCTCTTGTATAATTTTTGCAGCCTAAATATTCATTATTTTTTATATTAATAGCTGTTTTATTATCGCCATCACAATTTGAACAACTATAATATTCTTTGGCTGGGTGGTATAATATATGACCGCACCCAATCTCATTTAAAATAAATTCAATTTTACCTTTTTGGAAAATGTATTTTTTTAACTCCAAAACGGTCATATAATACTCACCACCTTAAAAATCAACAGGCACATTTGTGATACCAATTTCATGCATAATATTTCTTGACATATCATGCGAAAATACTACTTGATATCTATTAGCAGAGCCTTCTCTATTTTTAATAATAAAAGCAATTTGATAATGTTTGTCCTTGTCTAACTTAACTGGAATTTTCGTTTTGCCGTTTTTCCCTTCAAGCCTATATACTTTTAATTCTCTTTTTTCGCCAGTATATTCATCATCATATAAATCACGAATCATAATACAAGTCGAAGCGGGATCGATAATATTCTTTGACATTCCAATATTATCTTGAGTATAGTATCTTTGTTTTACACTTCCTTTTGCTAATTGGAATGTAATAAGAATATGTAAATTCTTCGATTCGGGTTTAATTACATCATTAATCTCAACCATGTTCTGTTGCATTTCAAGCCAAGATTTGTCGCTTACATCACCAGCATCCATTTTAAATGTATCAAGAATAAAGTATTTTACACCCATACTCGAATATTTTTTTATAATTTTAATTGCATTCTTTGTCTTATATTGTTTAAAAGGAACAATTGTAAGTATATGATTTTGTGTTTGTTCTTTAATCCAATCAGCGGCTTTATAGAGCAATTCCTTTGTGTCGTCTTGATAATGTCCATCTCTGACGATATGCTTTTGTAAATCCTCTTTAATTATGTTATTTGCAACAAATATAAGAAGTTCTCTTTGCCACTTTTTTAAGTTATCTTCGTTAATCATTGCAACAACACGTTCTTTTTCTTTTATTGCAGTTGGGACTGTAGCGTTTCTAGCAAATGTAGACTTTCCTACATTGCTTAATCCCCCAACTAATGTAATAGAACCTAAATACTGGCCGCCTGTTTCTTTTGTAATCATATCCATGTTATGATATGGAAGCCCGATCGCCAGCCCCTCATCAAGTTCTTCGATTAAATCATAAATACCATCGCATATATCATAACTTTTTACATCGCAATCTATATTTACAAATATATCATTAATAAAAGCCTCCCATTCATTATAGATTTCCTCAGCCGCCATATCACAATAATCACTTAATCTATCTCTCACAGGACAGCCGCGTTTCGCCAATTTTATAACACTATTCCACTTGCGTAATTCCTGAATATATCCATATAGATTTTCTGTATTTACATAAGCACTTGCACTTACAATGGTGTCATATCCGCCATATTCTTCATATTTGCTTCTTAATTTGGGATGTTTTTCGAGATACAAACCAACTGTAATATCATCAAGTGCATTTTTCTTTTCAATTTTTACTATGTCATTTGCAATAGTCCAATACACACGCCAAATATTATTATGAAATTCTTCCAATGTTAAATTGGTTTCAAATATTGAATCTGGCTTTTTATATAAAATACTTACCACATTAGCTTCGCAAGCTTCTTTATATTCATTTATCTTCTTTACTGTCTCAATTAGCTCCTGTTCAAATGGAGTTATCTTGTCGCCTTTTGTAACATTTTTCGTTGCTATTGTCCTCGCCGCCTTACCATAACTCATTTAATCGTTCATTCTTTAGGTCTTCTGTTTTTTTCTGATATGTACCACCGTTATGAGAAAGAATATCCGTGTCCATATTCTGAATGCTTTCTTGCGTCTTTTCTGCGTTCTTTAATCTCATATATATATTGGGAATATCATTTTCAATAATTTTACATATATATCTCATTTGAGAAATCTCATTAGTAAAATTTTTCCCTTGTATGCTATTTAATATTTTATTTTTGTTTATTTGAAATGCAATGAGAACAGATTTAATTGGATACTTACTTTCTCCGTTATATTCTCTATGTCCAAAATCTTTGCCATTTACAAGACCTCTTAGTTGCAAACAGGATGCTTGTTTTAATTTTTGATTTTCATCATATTTGAAAATTTCTCTTTCTATATATTTACATAAATCAAAAAATTCTTGATTTTTATTTTCCTTTTTTCTTATTTCTCTCATAAAAATCAACCTCCTATTTCATGGGAACAACATATATCGTGCATGTTGTCCCCATATAGAATTTTACGAAATAAGTTCTAATACTATTTCAGCATCTTCAACCTTACTAATTGTTGTCGGATTTTCATATCCAAGTTCTTTTGTCTTGGCAATAATAGGCTTAATCTTGTCCATATCGGACTTATTATTTTTAATATAATCTGTAATTTGTGTAACTACATCTTCAAGTTTTTTGGTTTCTTTTTTTACCTGCTCTGCTTTTGCTACTTCTTTCAACTTTTTTGCTGTTTCTAATTCTTGCTCAGCCTTTGATTGTTCAAAAGTTTTGCCTGACTTAGATTGTTCTGCTTTAATTGCATCGGTAATCGCTTTTATAAGTGCGTCTGGAGTAAATTCAATTTCAGGAACAATATCTGCGAAACGACTTTTGCTATCAATACAATAAGAATCATCTCTAAAAGTAATCTTTCTGCTTTCTTTAGCAACTACGCCTTTCATCTTTTCATTACCTTTATTGTCTTTTTTGCCTGTTTTTTGCTGAACAATTTCTCTATCAATGGAAGCCACTCCCAAAAAATGAAGCTTTGTTTTTATTGCATTAAAATCTCTTATTGACATGTTTGTTGTCAACGAACGATACTTTTGGTCAGTAAACATATCTTCTTGGTCACGTCGTTTAACATGTCCAATAATGATAAATGAAACACCAACTCTTTTTAAATTCCATAACTTTTCTAAAACCATATCTACAGCTTTGTCTTCGCCAGCCATATAGCCACCAAAAGCAGCCTTAATTGATTTGACTGGTTTGTCGGGATTTTCACGGTTATGCATTTCAATAACCTCTGCTTTTGCGATATCAATCAATTGGTCATATGTATCAATGACAACCGTTCTCAACAATGGATATTCTGTAGTTTTATTATCAATGATATCATCAACCACATCTTCGAAACCAATAGAATTTTCTATCTCATCATAGTCGGCAGACCATTCACGGCAATTAATATAATTAATACCTTGAATTGCGTCTGCACCATCTTCCTTGCCACATTCCAAAAACAAATAACCATCATTTGAACCCGTAAGTTTTTCACACATTTCCTTAATAATTGTCGTTTTACCAATCCCACTTTCTCCTATCAAGCCAATATTATAAGCCAATGGATCAATTTTAACTACATTTTTTATTCCGTATGCCATATAAAAATCTCCTTTGTTTAATTTGTTTTGAGGTCGCATTTTACGACCTCATTTATATTTTTTATTCGTACTTATATTTATATTTACAGTCTATTTAACCAATCGTTGTCATCGTTAGATGTACTTTCATTTTCATCTGAATCTGTATCATCATCTATCTCATCTTCATAATCCTCATCTTCTGTGCTATACATAAAATCAGGAATCAAGTCTTCTTCTTCGTATTTTCTTTCAAACTTCTGAATAACAGGAGTTTTGTTGCCCTCTTTATCTTCGACTAGTTTAATAACTGGCTTTCGAATAACCATTCTTTTTTCTCGTCCAGAATTTGCAGTACACTTTGCAAGCGCCTCTTCAAGCGTAAATACATTGATTGCAATAAGTGCTTTAATATCATCGGGAAGATCGTCTTCTGTTGCTGTGACTAAAGCACCACCCTCAATAAGATCTCCTTCAAAAGTCACTTCTGTAACATCTTTTCTAACCTTAAATATCTTATCTATGACTTTTTGTGCAATGTCAGGTGTTGATAAATCAAGCTCGAATTCAAATGTCTTATTATACGGAATATTAGCTCTTACTTCCTTACCTTTGTATTCCTTAATGTAGTCCAACACCTTTGCATAGATCGGAAGAATGCCGGTTGTCTTATCTACCTTGCCGAGACTATCTTTTGTTAATAGCATTGTCTGTGTGAATTTAGCACAATACTTACTTGAGTCATTAACTTTAGAAAGAACAACGCTATTTATCTCCTTTTTAACTTGCAATTCATCATTATACATAGAATATTTCAAGTTGCCCTTTACATTAACAACCATTCCATCTTCAAGATTTTCATTAATATATGCAATCATGTCATATGGTGCTAGAAATTTCTTATAGTAAACCTTGCCACCCTTATCTCTCTCAATGCCTACAGTTAAGTAACAAAGATCACCCACAGATTCTAGAATTGTTTCATCAAATCTGTCTTCCCAATCAATAGTAAATTTATTACTAAAATCATCTTTGCCGTTTTCGTCCTTGCCATGAACATAAATAACATTATCTCTTTCTGCACCGTAACCACCCATAAGTTCTGCATATACAGTTCCACAAGTTTCACCACAGTACACACCAAGATTCAAACTGTTATAAATCCAATCGGATTGTCCAGCTTTTTCGTCTAACTTATATGTATAATCATTAATTTTTGCTTCTCCAATAAGCATAAACGAGTTAGACCAATTTTTTTTCTCTAGTATTTTCTTTGTTTTCGCCATTAAAATAAAATCCTCCTTGAAATAAAAATTAACGTAATAAAATCTATCTGAACGCCCAAATGGACGGAACATAGAATTAAATTTATGTGAACTATATGAACAGTGGTTTATGGACACAGATTGTCCAAGGGTATGCTTATTCCCACCCAAACAAAATGATAAAAATAACACTTGATATTTCTGCAAAATTATGTTAGAATATAAAAGTACAGACTAATGGCATACCCCATTACGAAGTATCCTTTTATATAGGCAATCAACTCCTCGACCAAAATTTGTTGATTGTCTATTTTTTATATACTATATATAGCAGTCAATATCATCTTGAAGCTACTATATATGGTTTTTCTTGTCGTTGAAATTTAATTTTCATTAGAACATTACGTCTGTGATATGTTGACCACTCTTTAATCGTCTCACACTCTCACCATGAGGTTCATCATCTATACCATTAACAAAGTCATTCCAATGTTTAATCTGAAAATCTATAAATGCTTTGTCATTTCCTCTTCTATACATTCTTTTTACCCATTCGTCAAGCAGTTCTGTCTCTGGATATACGGTAAAATATTTTATTCCTGCGTCCTCTAAAGCTTGTCTTACAGCCAAATGACTACTTACAAAAATATAATCTACTTTACCTATATTCTCTTTTATATGCTCAATGTAGTTATTTGGGAAATCAGGATTACGTTCCTTTATCTTTTCACATCTAATTCGCTCGAGCTCTTTGTCTGCGTTTGTAGGACTAAGCATAGATTCAAAATCTTCTTTTATCTTTTGAAGTTCATCATCCGTTCGTTCTCTATATATCCAACTGAAATCGCTGCTATCACTATCTAAAATTGAATATATATCTTGATAGTTTTCAAAAGCATAGGTCTTTCCACAACAAGGGTAAGCACTAATTATTTTAGTTTCTTTCATTTATTCTGTTCCCTTCTTATAATTTCTTCTAGTGTTCTCGGTGTATAATCCATATACTTCATCATCGCGCCGACGTTGTACATATGACAAGGTTTATCATATAATGCTCCCATTTCATATCTAAAATGTTGTATCATATTTTCTTCAAAACTATTATGTACATGCCCATAAAGATGTACCCAATCATAGTAATGATTTTTGAAACATGGCATCGGATAGTGACATAAAACAACTGAAATTTCATTGTCAATTTTTAGTTCCTTGTAATCTACAACCTCGACAAATAAGTTGTATAATTCTTTGTTTTTTAATATTCTATTGTCATGATTTCCTTGAATTAAATGTATGCGACCTTTTAACTGTTTGAAAATTTCAATAGTTTTGGTGGCATTGTGCCAACTAATATCACCCAAGACATATACATCGTCATTATCATTAACTTTACTATTCCAATTATCAATAATTGTTTTGTCATGTTCTTCTATATTGATAAATGGACGATTATCAAACTTTAAAACATTCTTATGACCCAAATGTAAATCTGAAATAAAATAGTTCATGCTTAATTATTCTCCTTTAACAATCCACTCTTGACTAAATGCTGATGGATAATTTCTATAATCTGATTTTCTAAGAATGCATCAACATTAGCATTGCATTTGACATAATCCAATTCATCATTGATAAAATCTTCTATTATAGAAGTAAAGTCCATATCCTCAATTGTTTTTACAATTTTCTTATGAATAAATTCTTTATGTTCTTTTGTAAGAAATTCTTTAATATCATTCATATCAATATATTCTCCTTCTTGATAAACTCTTTTGAACAGTTCCGTCAATTTCCTTAAATCGTCCTTGTCTAAGAGAAGGTATTTCCCAGGAGGATGCTCTTTCCTTATAGCCTGATACAAAATATCCATATACTCATCCCGAAACTTTTGTTCTCTATTAGATAACTCTTTACTCATATATTTCCTTTGTCACCTCTGTATATCGCATTCATGAAAATCCATAAGTATCTTATACTTATATTCTCCGAATCTTTTTCGCCAGCGTTGTTTCGTTTTTTCACTTTCCCAACTAAACGGCAACATATGATAATTGATAAGGAAACATACGTCTAATACTTCTGAATTTTGAGGTATTCGACTCAATACAAAATACGAACCGTATGAATCATGGTCGAAATAGTGAGCTATGCCAAGCTCATCAAATGTTTGAGTTGACAATTTACCTAAGTCATGCATCATCGCACCGCTCAGCCAAGGATTTTCATAACCCTTTTCTTTCATTAATTTCTTAGTATGTAAACAATGCTTGTACAAATCCATTGTGTGATGAGGATTCTTTTGGTCGAAATCTCCCATATAAGCTATTTCATTAACCAAATTTCTCACATGATTTTTAAATTCATCATGAATAATAATCTTGCTCCACCCTTCCTCAATGAATGGAATTTCAAATTTTCTAATTTGTCTTTCCAACACTTCATCAGGAACAGGATGTGGTCTATTTTTATTATCTTGTTGACACCACTCAAATGGTTTCGGCATTATGTAGCAAATCTTTTCTATGTCTAATCCATTAACTTTATTTAGAATTGCTCGGCGAGATTTCATTGTAATATTTGTTGCATCAGCTATCACATTGTATTTATTCTCCAAACGCTTTCGGATTAGTGTATGAAAAAGTTCAAAGACTTCATCATTCTGAGATTGGTCTCCGATTTCGCCGGTTAATTGTTCTCGTATCATATCAGTTGATATAATAACTGTATCAGGATTATCATTTGTAATCTGTTTTGCAATAGTAGATTTGCCACTTCCAGACAAGCCACACATAACATATAGTTTTGGTCTACTCATTCCTACACACCTCATTTTTTATACTGAATGTAATTAAGTTTGTCATCACCTTTTCCATAACATCTTTTGCTTCAGTATTAATCTCCAATGGATTATTCTCCATATACTCTTGTTTATATTGTTTAATCCACTCACACGTTTCTTTTGCTAAATTTTTTGAATATTCTAATTCATAATGATAATTAGATTTAATATCGAGTAACATATCCTTATTTTTAGGGATTAGAATAGTACGATAACTTTCGCCATTACAATATCTTTCGATAAAGTCTTTCAAACGTAAAATATGATGTAATTGTTTGGGGTCACAACCATATTTCTCAATCTTATCTACGATACTTGGATACGGATATGTAAGAGCTTTGTACTTTTCAAATGCCATTCCGCACATGCAATTAACACTTGCGTAATTGTTGTACCTTGCAATTTTTTCGGCATTATCAAACATAGGTGCGAATAGTTCTTCATAAATTGGATTTAAAATATAATATTGAGTAAACAAAAGTTCAACAAAGTTAATATTTTGTTTCTTAAAACACTCAAACATTTTACGAATATCTTTCACATCACATAAGCAACCATTCCCCATATCAAGTGTCGTACTTACCGGTTGACGATTAAACACAATATCGTTTAATGTAGGAAGAATTATTGCTTTTGAATCGACATCTGAACCAGAGTAATCCAATTCATAATTTTGTGAACCGTATAAAAATACACCAACAACATTGTAGCCTAACGATATAAGTTTGTCGTAATGTTGTTGAATTTGATTTTGCACTTCTTGTTTAAACATCCTTCAATTCCTCCTTGAAGAGCATAGAATAATCGTCTACTCCCATTTCCTTTAATTTTTTATATCGAGGTGACTTTTTGTTGCCACTTTTTAAAACATTGATATCACGACCATAATATAATTCTCTACAATATACTTGATACTCCTTAGGAACATTTTCTGAAACATATATCATAAAATCTTTCTTATTGGTTTTGGGAGCAGCATCATAGTATTGTTTTATATTTTTTGTGGTCTCAGTAATATACTTCATAACAACGGTTGCTATCTTCTTAACATTTTCATGATAAGCCTTTGGTAATTTCGATAGCAAATCATCATAACAACTGTCAGCGATAGAAGAAATCACTAAATTAATAGACGATAACTTAGATAATACTTTATGAATATGCACATAATCATTGTATTTTAATTTAACCTTATAACCGTCAATGTTGATTACAAAACCTTCCGCTTCATCAGATGACTTATCGTCTAATTCGGTCATAACATCATCCAAGGTCTTGTTGAAGATTTCTGTTGTTGGAATATTATATAATTTTGCGAATTTGAGAATTGATTCATATGAATATTCTTCGCCGGTCAAATTACTTCTCATGCCGATAAGATATAATCCTTCTTGCTCTTTTGTGTATTTAACGACATGTGTATCTTTCAATGAAATGTACTCAAAAACAAAAGTGATATTGGGATATTCTCGTAACATTCGTTCATAACCAGGTAACTGGTATATCATCTTACAACCATCTTGTAATCTCCAAGACATATTTGGGTCAATAGATTGACTCCCTGCCATTACAATTTGACCGTTATACCAAGTAGCTGATTGCATAGAACCGTCCAACTTATTTGAAAATTCAACTGTTTTTGCATTGTCAATTCTACTTTGTATATTCTCCAAACTTGTTTCTTCAAGTTCATTAATATTAAAGAATTTAGCAAATGGACACAAAACTATTTTGTCATTTACTATATCAATTACTATGCTTCTACATTCACGATAGAATCCATCATATTTATTCCATAATTCTTCACCAGAATTATCAACTTCTCCATTATAGATGTCGCTATATTGACCGTATCTCAAAAGAAGAAACTGTCCGTTTTGGTTTAGTTCTAGTATTGAAAGCAAATCTGTATATTCAGGATATTGATTTATGGGTTTAATGTTATTTAAACATTCGACCCATAAATCCAAACAGGTTTTCTTCCCGTCCATGTCATATGTAATATATCCCATTCTTTTATGAAACTCATTTTTTATTTCAATGAATTTATTCATTACTGGATTCCAACTCATTAAACAGCCTCCTTAATAATCCTCTTGGTCTTGGGTTACTCCACCAACCCGACACAAAATCATAATTATCTTTATCATGAGTATAATGACCTCTGTATGTTTTCAATTCAGGAGCAAGCTTATCTATTACTTTGTCATATTCAATATGGTCAAATGGAGCTTTTATATCATAATCGTCTTTTGTGCTTATATCAAAACGAATATCGTCTAAGTCGGATTCTTGAGCGTTATACTTCATATACTTGACTGCCTGATGCTCTCCCCAATTTATTAACTCATCTTCTAATTCATTTAAAGTAATAAATCGTTCAGATTCATCATATATAGAAATTTTATCGGAATGTATGGATAAAAATTCTTTCATTTCTTCAACGGAAGTATATGCGTCGTTGTGTTGATTAAACAAAGGCTTCCATCCACCACTTCTACGTCCAATACAAATTTCATAGCCAAAACAAGGTTCGTCCACAAGTCTATACTCATTAAAGAAATACTTCTCAACAAATTCCTTGTTTTGTGTATGTATATAATATTTTGTACTCATTATATTTTCTACCCTTCTACCTATACATTCTCCGTTTCATCCGATGAAAAGTTTATTTACTTATACAAATTTAACACCTAATTTTGCACTTGCCTTTGCCACATTCCTAAAAAGTTCATCTACTACATCATATTTCATTTGACGAATTTCAGAATTAACCATGTCTTGAAGAACTTTTATAAATAATCTATTGCTTGCCAGGAATAAACCTATCTCCTCATTAAATGTATCATCTTTATGACAACAAGCCTCTGCTTTATATTTCCCACTTCGTACTTGAATCTTTTTGCCATCGGTTCTGTATTCGTAAACAAATGCATAAAATCTTCCATCACTCTTGAAGTAATTCCCACCATTGTGTTTTCTCCATTTGCTCCACTTGTGAACTTCATCAAAATATTCTGCACATACATCTTCTGAGATACAGCCTTCATATTTGTTCTTATATCTAAAAGAAATTATGCCGTCTTCTGACACATCAATCACTGTACATGTTGCACCAATATGACCAAATGTACCTATTTTCTTTTTCAATTTTATTTTATCGCCCTTAACAATCATATTGTAACGCTCTCCTTTGAAACATTGTTTTCATCTATTTATATTCTCCGAATCAAAACCGTAATCACCCAGCTTTTTATCGACTGCTCTATCAAAATCTGTAGAAAGAAATTGAAGAAATTCTTGTTTTGCTTGTATAATATTTCTCGCATCTACTCGGTAGGTTACATTTATTTTCAAAATATATCCTCCATCGCCTGTATGTCTGATGGCTTTAACACGCCGTTGATTACATGAATAACCGCATTAGGATATTGTTTAACGAGTTTAATAAATTTTTCTGTGGGAGTTACAAGTGAAATTCCCAAACCATATATGAGTTTTTCGTCTACAAGTTTCTTTATCAAGCCTTGTTTTTTTTCGAAATGGATTTGATTTACCGTCATATTTACAATGACTTTTCTATCCTTTAGTTTTTGCAAAAATGGAATTAAATCAGGATGACTTGTGGCGTCTCCACCACCAAGTGCAACTTCTTGATATGGATGCAAGGTATCAACGAATTTTTCATTCATAATATCACCAAACTTGCCGTCTGTTGTACTTCCTTCATGACAGAACGGGCAACCCATATCACAACAGTTTGTTATTTTTATATCCATATTTTCTGCAAAGGCAGCCTGAAACTCATCATCATTTGTTTCTCTTATTTTTGTTCCATCTTCAAATATAGCAGTTCTGAAATTTCCATTCTTGTAACTCCCTAAAATTTTCATTTTTACCTCCCAAATATCCTTCATACTTTTCATTCACTATAATGTTTTGACTCTTAATCAACCATCATATCCGTATTTTCCGAACGCAACAACTCGGTCTCCACTTTTGGTTATATATTTACCTACGAAAGTTTCAAGTTCATAGTCATTATTCCATTCATCATAAGTTTTCGCATCTTCATTTATAAGATCATTCTCTTTTGCATATTTTGTATAATATCTTTCTTTCGCAGTCTCTGATAATTCTGACCAATCTTTTGAATACTCATCTTTATTATCCTCATACTCTTGAGCTGCAGATTCCTTATCTTTATTTGATAGTTCACTTGCTTTTACGAAGGTTTCGCCATCCTCATCGAATAGGACTTTACCATTCTTCCATTGTTCAAATTCTTCCTCACTACACATTGTTAATGAATGAGTGCTTGATGAGTTGGTTTCAAATATATTTCTTCTAATTTGTCTTTTCATTTTCTCTACCTCTTAGTTATCTATTCTCTGTCTGTGTAAATTGAGTTACCTCTTTTAAATCAACATATCTATCAATGTAATCAAGAAGCTTATCTTTATTTTCTTCTTTTGTAAATTCCCCTACATATTCAATAGAATCTACATCTATACAATTAATCATTTCATTAATGTCCAAATCTAAAATACCAGCTATTTCTTCTATTTGTTTTGGAGATAAAAACAATCTTCCGTCTAAAATTTTTCCGATATCTTTTGTAGAATATCCGCTTTCTTCAGCCAACGATTGAATGCTCTTATTCTGTTCCATCATTTTTAGTTTAATGAAACTTCCTATTTTGTGAAAATCATTCATAATTTACTCCTAAATTCTTCCTTTGAAATGTTTCTTTCAATCAATACTCTTTACACTTTTGATAACCTATTTTCTGCCCACTCACATTGATTCTTAGAAATTTCACTTCCTATGTAATTTATACTCAACTCTTTACAAGCAACAGCCGTTGTTCCCGTTCCCATAAATGGATCATATACAATTCCATCCTTGCAACCATATATGTTTAAAAGTTGTTTACATAAATCACTTGAATAAGTTGCTTTATTGTATGGACATGAACCATCATTATTTTTGGCTTCAATGAAATTAAAAATATTACCATACGAAGCTTGTCCCGTTTTTCTATAGCTCACAATAGGCTTGTTGCAATAGAACGTATCAATTTGGTCTTTTTTACAAAACACAAATACAAATTCAGTAATTCTGGTAAGTTTATTAGGACTACAATTGTTTGGCATTGCAGAACTTTTCTTCCATGTAATTACATCAGCAATTGTGAATGGAGTTTGTGTGATAATTGTATTTATAGCTTTAAACATTCCATCTCTATTGTTATTTCCATAAGAAAGATTATATAAAACAGTTCCATGTTGATTTAAAATTCTATCAAATTCCAAAAATAATTTATGAGTAAAATTACAATATTCTTCATCAGTCATATTGTCTACATGTGTATCATATCTCAAATAAGGAAATTTACTTGAAGCATTATTTGACTTCATAAGAGTATTTGATTTACATTGCTTTTTATTTGTGTTATAAAATGGAGAGGTTAATATGTTTGTACATAATTCACTGGACATTCTCTCCATGGTTTTAAAGCAATCTTCATTATATATCCGATTTAGTTCCATATTGTTTTAGGAGTAAACTATAGTTTGTTTGTGTGCGCACAAACCTCACTCCTCCTCATCAACTTAATTTTCTATATTTTTATTTCTATAAAATAAACACGTCTGCTTATTTTATTTGGAATAATGTTGTATGTATTTTAAATTATTTTGATGTACAAACAATTTTTCTGTGACTTTAAACTGATTGTTTTTGTTTACATCTAAAGTTCTTGTAAATGGCTTACTCCAAATTGCCACAAAATCATCTGGTGCATTTTGTTCGGAGATAAACACAATATGATCTTTGCTTATTTCTCTCATATAATTCCAAAATTCATTTGAGTCAAATTTTTCTTTTCCATACCCTGTTGTTCCATTATACGGAGGATCGGCATATACTACACAATTTTGCGGAAGTTCTACCTCACGATAATCTTTGCATATAAATTCCGCATCCATAAGAGTATTCATATCCTTTAACAACGATCTTTTGCTCTGGGCTGCATAATTTGTTCCTGTTTTATTCCTTGCATATCCGCCAAACCATTTACCTCCAAACGAACACCCAAATCCTACAAACCCAGCTAAAACTTTATCCTCGTCCTTATGTTCTTTTATATACTTATAATCATCTACAGATATACTCTCTGGCAAATCATATCCATGTTTAACCCCATTTAAGAGTTCAATCAAATATTCATGTTTATCATTTAATATTTTTCTTGCAAATCCATCAACTTTACTTTCTATTGAACAACTTCCACAGAAAAGACTTACGAATGTTAGATCATCCCCCCCAGCTCCTGTTATTATCATTGCAATTTGTTTCGCTATTCTTGATTTTCCACCTTGGTATCTCATTTATTACCTCCGAAATTTGTTTACTAATTCGACTTTTACCGCCTAAATATTGCATATTATATTCGGAGCGTGTACACTTTAAAACGTTACTCAATACCTTTCTTAATATTGTTATAGATGTTTGCAACCATCTAAAGAAAATTTATAATTTAAAATTGAATGGCAGGGCGAATAGCCCAAAGACGTAGTAAATACTACACAAAATTATTCTCTATTTAAAAATCAAAATGAAAGCAAAATTTCAAACTTAAATATATACTCTTTTGCCTTTTACTTTAATGTATCTGCCTTTTGTGTTAAAATAACAATCCTTTAGAACTGTTTGTTCTATGTAACCACCACTTTTATATTTTAAATAAACAGAATCACCAAAGTCTTTAACCACCGTACCATCAGGAATATCGAACGGTGTCTCTTTTATATATTTTTCAATACATTTTGAACAATACTTCACTGTTTCCAAATCAATAATTAAAACATCTTTTCTCCCTAAAGAGTGTCCACAATTTTCACAAAACAATTCTGCTTCTCGATCCGGAAATTTTGATTGCGGACATTCTTTATATTTTCTTTTACTTTTGTCCAATTTGTTTTTCGCTCTATAACACAACAAACTCATAATAATTCCTCCTTATAATTAAACCCAATCATCTTCATTGAATATAATTGTATTCATATATCCATTCTCTTTTTATTTAAACTTAAATAAAACTTTAGCAAATTGAATTGGCTGTATAATTTCTGCTCCACATTGAGAGCAATATAATTTTTTAGGAATATCTGTAATCACTTGATAGCTTCCTTCTGTTAAATTATCACAACATGGACAACAAATTTTTATATATGGTTTTCCTCCAAGAGCGAAACATGTTTTTATTAATTCATATTTTTCGTCTCTATCTTTTGTATCTTTAACCATTACAATATTCTCCTTGAAATCAGGTTTTCAAATCTTCAAAAGGATAATTATATACCTCTATTTTATATGTCCCATCACTATTTTTTACAAGAATCATTTCTTCACCATAAACATTCATGAAATTACCCCTCTATCATAGTTCAATATTGTTCCATCTTTTATTCTTCCAATACTTCCATTGAATATTATTCTGCCATATCCTTACGTCGACATCTTCTACATTTTTTAGTGATAAAATCCAATTTCGATAAATTTCTACATCATCATTTGTCGCACCGTTTAAAAACTTCCATTTTCCTAATATATTATCAATTTTCTCCACTGCCCATTCATAATCAGTTAAAGACGCTTGTCTTTTAAATTCGGCAATATTTTCATCAACTACTTTTTTAGCTTCATCATATTTGAAATATAATTTAGGGGAAACAATTGACACATGGTCTATGTGACGATCTCGATAATCATATTTTTTTATAATACGAAAACCTTCTTTAGTTATATCTGCTTCGATTCTTCCTGGGAAAACGGTGCTATCTTTTACTAAATAGCCCATTTCATAAGCTTCTTTGATTGATTGAGGATTATCTATTTTTAGTTTAAACTCTAATTCTTCTTTACTTAACGGGTCATATGTAATATTACAAAGTTCATCCGTGCTTAACCAACCCTTTGGAAGCTTTTTATATCTATATTCCGATTCAAATTTATCAATTGGAATACCGTTTACCAATCTCCTTTCTCTTGGCACTAAATAATCTACTATCACAGCATCAGAAAATTGTTCATCTACCATACCCCAATGTACGGAAAACTCATGCCCCGATCTATGACACCAATATACAATATCCCCTCGCTTAAAAGATTTTTTAAATTTTTCGCTCATTCGATTTATCTTCCTATCACTGTCTAAATTATTAGTTTGCGTTAATACGTATTATTTATTCTCCTTGAAAGTAATATTTCAAAATTTTTATACTCATATATAGTGATTAGCCATGTACCAACCACTATATACGGTATATATTTTTAATTATCACTCTAGCTCAGCAAGCGCCTTATCCAGTTCTTCATCTGACAAATTCTCAAGAGCGGCATCTTCTCTTTTAGCTTTGATTTCAAGAAGTCTTTGTCTCATTTCGGCATTTTTCTTATCATCTTCTCTTGCTTTCTTTTCGGCAAGTTTTACGCTTACAATATACTTAACAATATCAATCTTATTCGAAATTTCTTCATCTTCCGTAGATTTTGTATTCAGAAGACTTTCTTCTTCCGATCTCTTTATTTCGGCATTTAGTGTTTTGAATACCGAGTCAAGATCTGTCAATGGCAAATCCCACAAATCAATTACATTAATCATTCCTCTAAATGGAAACTGATAATTATTTCTTGTTGCTATTTCAAATAAATTCTTACTCATATTATTGTTCTCCTTTTCTACTTAAAACTTAATCTTCATTATACGTTCTGTTGCACCTTTTACTTTGACCACCAAATCAGCTCTTTTCGTCATTGAAAAACCAATTCCTGAAAGCTGGTCTTCCGTATCTTCCACGTGGCATTTTGCACCCAATGCTTCGAATACTCTCTTATGCTTTTCGAGATCTCTTTTTAAGAACTCATTATAATACCCGTTTGGTTCTTCAGTATTTACACAATCTTTCAAAAAGAACATTAAGTGCTTATGTCCAATCCCCTCTTGCTCATCAAAATAATTAGGACTATAACTGATAACCGATACCGGAACAAATTGGTTTGTATTTACACCCCATATATTACGACTTGAAATGGTCGAATTACCCGACAACTTTTCCTTAATCGAAAAATTGCCGTTTTCATCAAGTATAACATCTGCCACATAAACATTACCATTCACTGGCATATTGTATTCAAGCGCAAAGATTTCATCATTAAATTCAATCTCCGCTTTAAATCCTTTGCTTCCTCTATTGCAATATTGATTCACAAAGAATTTATAAACACCTGGTTTCATTCGAGATATATCCGTCCAAGTAATATTTTCGACTGAAGGTTTTCCTATCATCTGTCTGATAGGCTCAGTAATATCAATATCAAGCTGACCACTACTACTTGAAATACTCGGTTTTCTACAATTGCCGAAATAAATTTCATTACCATCTGGTTCTATACAATGTGCATCAAGGTCACTATTATCATTCTGTCCTTCATTCCACATAATCGAAAATCTCAACACACCATCGACATTACCGCCAGCAGCTTTTACATTCTGTTTCATATCTGAATCAGTAATATTTCCGGTATAAGCCCAAGATAAACCGTTATTCCACTTAAACATTGACTTTGCATTTGGATTACTAGGTGCAATCATTGAAACGAAATTCTTCTCATGCTTATTTTCCACAAACGCTTCTATTTCTTTTGCTGTTGGAAGTACCTTCTCAATAAAATCCTGCACTGAGATCTCTTCAACTTTTGCAAACTTTTTAGGACTTACAACAACATCCTTTTCCATTTGACCAAAAATATCATCTGCTCCAACCATTCTTTTAGCAGCATTCTTGTTTGAAAATAATACATTATTGACTGTAATATCATTTAGATTAGCAAATCTTCTTTGTAATGAATCCATATATCCAAGTTCCGTAATAGTTTTCTTCGCCTCTTCAAGCATTTTCTTTGTGAAAATAGGCTTTGGGCGTTTATAATTGCTTGGTGCTGTAATCTGTTCATATTTCTTGACGGCTAAATCAAGACTCATATCTTCACTTACATTAATAAGGAGTGTTCCAATAGAATGATTTCTAATTCTACCAATAGCTATCCCCGCTATTACTGACTTTTCCCAAGTATATAAATCTTTTTCAGAGTCAGATGTCAATTGGTCATATTCCTTCTTATATTTCTTAAACTCTATAAGTGCATTTCTCCATTCTTCGCCTTTGTAAAGTGTATTAGAATTAATGAGTTCAAGAATTGTATCAATTGCATCCATTGTAATTTCTTCCAAAGAACGCTTAAATACATTTTTTGTATCCCTATATTCTCCCTTGATTTCTTCATTAGAACGATTTGTTTTATTTACAAACTTATTTGGAAGTTCTAAGAAGAAGTGATCCCATTGATGAGATTTGGTATCAATTTCTTCAAAATTAAAATCCGTTCCAATTTTAGAAAATCTACTTATGTAAATATCTTTTACCGCATGAGCTTTTACAAAAGAATCAAGTGCATCGCACACTGGCTGATATGTTGTATCTCCAAGATTCAATTCCCATATTGTATGAATTTGATTATTTTTGATTGCAACGGTAGCACCAATACTCTTAATAAAATGTCTACAACAACTACAATCGTGTTCTCTACGCTCTCTGAAAATTTCATTTGTACCAGCAGGAAAACTATCAAGATATGTATTCCATAGTTCGTCTTTATCTACATTTACCTCAAATAAATGTGTTACTTCTTTTTGCATTTCATCAAAGTGAGTCTGCAATTCCTTCTTTAACTTCATAAATCCATCCATATTGTTACCTCTTCTTTCTTAATATGTATTTATTAATTATTTCTATTATCTTATTCTCTACTTTCGATTTCTAATTCGTCAGCATTTTCTTTAAGATATTTACTAACCTTTATATACCCATCTGTGTTGTTCTTTTCTCCAAATCCACGATATTTTACTCTTGCTGGATATGCTTTTGTAACCTTTCCATCCGTAATATCTACCGCAATTGCCCAGCCGAATGTATGTAAAATCATATTAATTAATCCACCATAGGAGACCACTATTCCTAAACTCCTCCCATGATTTTTCAACAACCATATCTTTACTATCGTCCATTAAATATTCTCCTTTTTAATAGATTCTCTATTCCTTCTAATTTTGAACAATTCATAGAGTATTTTTTGTTTTATATCAAAAGTACCTCTTCCCCAATTGTCCATCTCGCCGACTGTATTTATTTTAGATTCAATAAGTTTACTGTCATTTATTAGCATAATACATCTTGCTCCCTCAAAACTATTTCTTGCTACCCATAATCGAGTTGCATCAAGAACTACTTCCGAGTAGGTTATTATAACGATATTCTTATTTTCTTCATAATTCTTTTGTATAAATTTTAAAATGCAATCACATAGATCATATGAATGGCAAATTTCTGTTTCAGGAAATTTAAGAATATTTTCATATCCTTCAAAATCCCTATCATATTCTTGCAAAATTCTTTTTATATTCATACCTCGTCGACCAGTAATAATTTTGATATTCATATTAATCGGCATCTTCTCTCAACACTATATCTCTATATTCTTCACCGGAAATCTTGCCAAGCTTCATATCTACATAAGTAGCCAATTCATGAGTACGAATAAAATCACAATCCTGTAAACAATCTCGTATATCATCACAAGCTTTACTTGAATTATAACCTTGGCTTTCTCTTACAAGAGTATCACTCATTCTACGAGTTACATTGCGGTATTGTTCGATGATGTAAATTAGTTGTTCTTTGGACAACTTCCTTAATCGTCCTAAAATATCTTCCCACATATGATTATTCTCCCAATTCTAACAACTTATTAACCAAGTCTTGTAATCTTGAATTATTCGGATATTTCTTTGCCATATCTTCATAATACGTAACTGTTTTGTATTTATTGATTTCTTGCTCCAATTCCTTTTCAATTGTAGCTTTCTTTTCTGCCGTCTCTTTTAATCTTTTTTCTTCTATATGTCTTTTGTTATACGCATCCATATTCACAACACCAATAACTTGTCCAACTATTTCTTTATCACAATCTTCAATAGGAAAAACACGTTTAATTTCTCCAAGTACCCTTGCATTTTCATTTCCCCATCCATTCACAACAACCAACCATGAATCACATATTAGCTTTGCTTCGTCATCATACAATGCAACTGCATAATCATCGCATGCATAATCGTCAAACAAATTAACAATTGCCACTTTATTAAAATCTTTCATATTGTACCTCCATATCTTTTCCTCTTGAAATTAAGCTTTCATCGCTTTTTTCTCTATTTTAGAATGTTCCAAATTTTATAGTCGTCGTCAAGTTCGTCATATTCGGACACTAAAAACCCTTGTTTTTCAAGGCATTTTATGATGTTCTTCATGTCTTCGTCCTCATAACCCTCGATTTTTGCGATTTTTCGTGAACTACTCATATTTTCCTCCATTTCTTATCCGTTGAAACACGCATTTCATTAACTAATTCATATCTAAGCAAACGATGATTTTGAGAGCCCAACTTTTTTATTTTATTTAAAGCCGCTTCCTTATCTTTATAAGCTCCTCCTCTTGCATTAAATATCAATTCATTTGTGTCTTTATTTCTGATTACCCATAACACCGTCACTGGTTGGGGTTCTTGTTCGTTTATATAAGCAACAAGTTCGTTCACCTTATTAACAACGTCGTCCCATTCGCTAAGTTCATTATTGAGTTTTTTCATAATTTTCAATCTCCTATTTCAATTTTCTCTCCAATGTATTTCTGAACATATTCTTGAACATTCTCAGGATACGAATCTACGACATAATCTGTATCAATTGTTATTTTCGTAATAATATTCTCCGTCTTGTCCAAAAATATATTGCCAACCGTACCACCTGGAATTCGTATGTACAAAAGTCTTTGTTTCATATCCGCTTCAGTTACCAATATATAATGTCCATATTCATATTCGTCAATCATTTTCTTATCAAAACCAGCCAAATCATCAAGTTCTTTGGTTAGCTCACAATGATATTCATGAGAAAGATATTCGTTTAATTCTAAATAACAATCATATCTATGAGTTAGTTTCATATCATTTCCGCCTCCAATTTTTCTATCGTGATTTTATATTTCTCACAATCTTTTGTTTCGGTGCGTAACAGTTCATCTATAGCTAATACAACTATAGATGAATATGGAGTCTTATCAGTTTCAAATAACCATGTATCACTATATTCTCCAACGTATCCAATAAATTCTTTCTTTTCTCCTATGTTCATTTTAATTCTCCTTATTATATTGATCCCATGCATCTAACACTGTAAGAAACATCTCGCCTTTTTCAGTCAACCAGCAACCTCCGATACTGCTACCATGCTCCGTAAAGCCACGGTCGTCCAAAATGTATGCCATGAATTGTAATAAGCCCCACTGTATATCATCTTGATCATCTATATTCAATTCTGTCTTATATCTTTGTTGCACTTCATCATAATCACACTTGTTGTCCTTCCAATCTTTTCGAATATGAAGATATTTGCGTATGACATCTAATGTGTCATTAGGACAACCGCAACCGCACAATCTTAATACGTCATATGAATAATAGTCTATTAATGGGTCGATTAGAGATTCTTCATACCATTCTTCTCTATTACCAACTATAACCTCATTCTCCAAGGAAAGATTAGATTCTTTTTTTATAATCTTTTCTGCAATTTCACTCAATAACATATTTTGTTTTCACCCTTTCATATATTGCTTAATTTCTTCATTCGTTGCAATCTTCACTTCACTAAGCAAATATTCTCCACACCAACTTTCTTTATAACCCGAAACCATAACCACATCTTCTTCATCCTCCTCTGTTACGCATTGATAACAAGCCACTGTACCCAATCTCTTTGTATTTCCTACTTGAACAACAACAAATGTTCCTGTATTGATTGGGAATGTTTTTGTAAAACTCATAATGATACTTCCTTTCGTGGATATTCCCCTATGGATACCAAATACAAAATGTATAAACACTCAGCCACATCGTGTATTTTTTCAATGAGGTCTCCATGAGATGAATATATCTCAAAATTATCGACATCCATAATGCGTACAGTCAGGTATGAATGTGTTGAGCCTTTATAATCATAAACACAGTCAATTTTTATTTCTTCCATAATAGAAATTCTCCATTAAAACAACATTTTAACTTATAAGATTAAACTTGCGGTGAGTATTGAAAGGATGGCATAAGTTGTAACTTAAATAAATTCTTTGCGTGCATTGAGTCAATTTTATTTTTTATATCTTTATTGTCAATTTCACCGGTTCTTATATATTTATCTAAAATATCATATGTAAAACCAAGATTATCCTCGTCAGTTTTCCCACAAAGTCCATCGGTCGGCGTTTTGTCTACCAATTCAGAAGGAAGTCCTAATTCGTGACCAATAGCCTTAACTTCTCTTACTGTTAAATTTTCAATAGGTGCGAAAGAACCAAATCCATCTCCTCCATAAGTGGCATAACCAATCCAATCTTCTGAAAGATTACAATTACAACTTGGAATGCCGTTGTTACATTGAGCAAAAAAATACAACGCTGCCATTCTAATTCTTGCCGGCACATTTACTCTTGCTTGTTCTGTAACTATCACTCCATTAGACTCCATTTCTGAGATAATAGAATCAACCGTTTCCCCAATGTTGATAATTTTGTAATCAATTCCAAGATGTTTTGCACACAAAATACTACAATCAATATCACTTTGTTCGTGTTGTGGAAGCATAATAGCCTTTACTTTATCCTTTCCAAGTGCCTCAACACACAATGCTGCTACAACAGAAGAATCCTTGCCACCCGATAAGGCTATACAACAATTTTTCTGCGAAAATTTTTCTTTAAATAAATCTTTAATCCATTCAACAATCTCATTCTTTACTTTCTTTGCATCAAAATTATTCATGTGTAATCTCTCCCTTTTCGATTTTCTCAATTAATGTCAATAGTTCATGATATACCTGAATTAGTCCTCCTCTATCATCAATATAAACATTGGCATAAATTTTTCTTCCTGAAAATGCAACCGAAGCATCACAATTGATACCTCTATATTTAATGTGATTATCATTCAGATATTTTTCAATCATCTCATATTTATCTTCGCCGTTGCCAGTAAAGATAATTACTTCTGAATAGTTCTCCCATTTTTGCAAAAGGTGAATAACATTTTCATATGTTCTACCCTTTTTATGAAAATCATAAATCGTATCATCAAAATCTACACAAAAGATGAGCTTTCCATATTTCTTAAACTCTTCTTCTAGTCTATTATAAGAATTATTAGCTTGAAGATAAAAATCCATTTTATTTTCCTCCGTACATTCTATTTCTGATATCCATAAAGGAATCCTCTCTTATCAATTCTCCATTTTTAAATACAGTAGTAAGCAAACTGTCATCACTCATTTCAAGTAATTGGTCTTGACATTTTAATTCGCCGTCTTCATAATAGACTTTACAACAACCTTTATGAGATTTCTTTAGATGAGTTGTATCTGTCTTTGGGTCTTTGAAAATCATTAATTTCTTACCATCAATTACTCCATAAGTTGCTTTCATAGCAATTCCAAAAGTATCTCTCGTAGCAACTATCATCTTTCCATTCTCCATAATTGCCGTAAAACAAAAAGCTCCTACACCATAAGCAATATTATTGGCTGCAAATCCACGTTTCTCCAACTCTCTCCAAATTGTTTCTACATTAGAAAGGGTACAGCCATCACCGTAAATGATTCCTATATGAGGGTTTAACTCTTTATATCCTTTACTATTTATAGAGCCACCAAAGATATCCCATAGTCTTTCAACTGTTTTAACTGAAATTTCTACAATATCACCACTATCAGGACGAACCAGAAGTTTACCATTATGATTCATAATTTCTTCTTTACATTGCGGAAGAATATTATTTATCATATTCCAATAATCATATGTATCTGAGACCATACTAAATGATGTATTTGGATAAAGTTCAGTCAAAAGTCTCTTCACGAATGTAATTTCATCTCCGTCAATAGAGAAATTTGCACCCATAACAGAATGTTCTGTCGATACAGCACCTAATCCAATTCCGTTCTTTTTACAATCAGCATTATAATATTTATCTATATAGTTAATCGCCGGAATTGTTGATGTTTTATTGAACGAAAGTAGCCACGAAGCTGAACATCTTACAGCTTCATCCATACAAGACATTCCTCTCATACCAAAATCCGCACAAGCCACGTCTCCCGACAATCCATCAGTTGTTTTATCGTACCAATAATCCGCAATCTCACGATACATATGACCGATTGTTGCATGGCAACAAGGTTTCCATAGTTCAACCTGTAGGATACATTCAATCCACTGTACAAGCCAAGCAAAATCATCATTTGTATTTGTAATCTCAATGCATGGAACTCCCATTGGTACAAGTGTTCCTTCTGACAAAGCTCTTATCTCTAGTGGTAAATATCCTAATCTATGCAATTGGACAATCTTGTCTAAATCATAATTGTCCTTACCAATCTGTATATCCATTGAATCAGTGTAAAGAGACACCATTTCATCTTCTGGCAAATCGAAGAAATTTTCTTGGAAATATCCCATTAAATATTCTTTGATAAATGCCTGTAATCCAAAGAAAACCATCTTGTTTCTGTCCTCTAACATTGATCTTCGAGGCACCCAATATGATACTAGCTTAGTTAATCCTTTGGGATACATTCGCGAGTGGCACTGTTTATAAGTGTCTGATAGTAGCAACGCCATTGTATTATTCATAATTCTTCGACCTCCATAACTGTTATTTTTTCATGATTACCCTTAAACAAACTATTTGTCGTAAACAGTCTGTTCACAGTATTATTCTCCAAAGATTTAATTAAAGTACCTTTTTCTTTGTCAAGAATTGAGTTTTCTGTATGTGTAGCATATGCGTAAATTTCTTTTACACCATTTTTCTTCAATTCTTCTGCACTATAATACAGCGAGCCACCATAAGCAATAATGTCATCAATCATTAACACGGCTTTATCATCTAAATCAATTCCATTCGTTCTGATGTCTAATCCGAGAATTTTACCAGTTTTCCAATCTCGTTTCTTTTCTCCATAACAGTATTGAAGTTCAGGAAATAAATCAGAATATCTTTTTGCCGCCCCTGCATCTGGGAAATAAAGAACAAGATTTCTCTCTCCAATTTTTGCAATTGCCTGTTCAATATATTCCTTTGGATTTTCCTCAAAACAATTATTAAGCAATGCCGTAGAAACATCACTATGAGCATCTAAGACATAGACACCCGAAAAGTTTAACCCGTTAATAAATTCACAAAAATATCTTAGAGTAAATACTTCGTCATTATTTTTAACTCTATCCATTCGAGCATTTGGAATATATGGAAGATTCAAATAGTAATTCACATTTGTTTTAAATCTTTCGAGATGTTTCTTTATCAACATTAAATAAAACATCTCATCATTGCTTTCATATATCCAATCAAGCCAAATACAAGGCGAACCGTCATAATCATATTCTTCGATACTATTCACATCAATATTTATTCTTGGTGTTCCATCAGGGAATTTATTAATTGTTACAATATCTCCATTAATTTTAATCATATTTATTCTCCAATCTTTCTGTACTCTGTATAAACTTCATTTTCGCAATAGTATAAATTGTAATCATTTTGCTCAATATACCACCAACGCTTTTGGTGTCCTTCTTTTAAATATTCTCTACAATAATCAGTTTCTTCATAGTGATTATCCATCATTTGTCTAAAACTTAATTCATCAATATTATCTGAATCATGACAATAAGTTGCAATCTTATCTATTAAATCTTTTGTAAACCGTTCTGTAACTACAAAAACAACTCTGACAATCTGCCAACTATGATTCCGTTTGATTGTTTTTAATTGCTCGAAATCATGTAAATGATATACTACTCTCTCAAAAAACAGATAAGGAACTCCATCTACATTCGGCATGCTTGTATGCAATTCAATATTGATACCCTCTGTTATTTCAAAAAATCTCTTGTACCAATCAATGTGATTTTCAAAATTCCATAATGGATCTCCTCCACCAGAGATAGAGACCCAATTACACTTATTATCTTCTATCTTTTTCTTTAACAAATTCAACCCATCAAGTGTAGTCTTAGGAATATGAAGATTATTGTTTTTTACAATACAATATGGGCATGAATAATGACACCCAAAATTGGTTATTACACTCATATACTTGTCCATATTTATTCTCCAATTACATTAATCTGACAACTCTTCATAACTTCCATCGCAGCCTTATGTTTTTCTGGTGTAACTCCGGCACAACAAGAAGCATCTACTGTTATTTCTGTATTAGGAAACGCACTTCTCAACATTAGTGCATTTGATACCACACATATGTCTGAACATAATCCTACTATCTCTATTGAACCTTTGACTCCCTTGTCCAATATTTTTGCTATCTGGTCTACAAGTTTCATTGAACCAAATATTTCTTTTTCTATAAAAGCATAATTTTTAGATTTTAATGCATTTCTTATAAATGAATTTATCAACCAACCCTCGGTATTTGCAATACAATGCTCTACCGGCAAATGTCTTCCTTCCAAAGTTTCAAGATAATTATCTGAATGAGTATCTTGAGTTACAAAAATTTGTCCTCCAAATTCTATAATTTTTTCACAAACAGGCTCAACAATATTTCGTGCTTCCTCTGTACCAAGTGATCCATCTATAAAGTCATTTTGCATATCTACTACAACTAATATCTTTTCCATATTATATATCCTTTCTTTTATACTACATATTGTATTCAATCGTTTATCTAACCACTATATATTGATTATCTTTTGCATTGAAACTGCCGTTTCAATTAGTTCTGTATATATTGAAAAATCGTTGGCTTATCACAGTATTCATCTATAACTTGCATAACTGCCTGTCTTGTCCAATTATTTTCACAACATTTGTTAAACCATTGCTCCAACCTTTTAATATCATCACTCCCACCATAATCTCTCAAATCTCCGAATACCGAAACTGTAGTAGATGACATCTCATTTTTAACAGGATTATGCCAAATGCTCATTTTAAGACTGCCTTCGCTACCCATTGGAAGAAACTCTTGTTGAACCCATTCGTCAGAATCATCATAATCACAATCTGCCATCTCTTCCCAATCAACTGTTCTTCCAAACTTTTCGATAATCTCATTGTCAGAAATCTCGCCTATACTGTCTATTCTAAATATTGCCGCCACATGTGTCCATCTGCTCATATATTTATTCTCCTTTTTCGTAACCATTTCTAATAATTTGTAGTTCTCTCATTAGACCAGAAGTTGAGTACAAAGCTGATTCATCACTTAATTCTTTCAAAATCTGCAATGTATCCTCCAAATCTTTAGCAATTTCTTTTGTATTATCAGAACATGAATAATCTCGCTCCCTCATTTCTGCTGTTGCTGTCACTTTCCAAAATAATGAACAAGCCACTTTCTTGACACTATAATTTACAGGACATTTATCGTAAACTTGAATGTCGGCAACCGATATTGCTTGTGTGCCATACTTTGTTCTACACAAAATAATATCGCCAGGTTCAATCACCGTAACAAATTTATCCCAATGGTATTTTCTATCATGCGGAATTCTCCAAACATACACTTTATTACTACCATTAACGTGTTTGCCATAGATATAAGTCGTTGGATAATCTCTATAAGTAGATTTTACCTTGACTTCAACTTCCTCTATATTATTCTCCTTATAAACGAGATACATAATATATCCATCAATCAAAATATTATTTGAAGAAAGTACAATATCTCGGTCGGCTTTTCCAAATACATCAAAATAATTCCTACATTTCTGAAGTTTTCTTTCAGATACATGAGTTCTTGCAAACGCATCCGAAATCTTTATATCCGACAATTTCATAGTTTTTGTTATCATAACAATATTCTCCTTTGTGTTTAATTTTCGGCAATCGAAAGGTTAAGTTTTAGATTTAATTTTTCACATATATCACAAATTTGCGAAAGAGAAAAATCATAATCACCACTTTCATAATTGGATAGCATTGAAGGACTTACTTCCAAATAACTTACCATATCTTTTGAGGTCAAGCTATGTTTTAACCGATATTCCAATAATGTTGTCGAAAGTGTATATTGAATATCGTAATAGTATGATTTTGATGCGCTCATATCAGCACATAATTTGTTGAGATACTCGCCAGCATTGACCAATTCTATATCATCGCTCATTTATACTACCTTATTCCCCTTACATCACAACACCAATGTTATTAATTTGTCTATTCTCACTTGTACTCTTTTGAATTTCTCCATTGATTTTACAATAGAAGCTTCCACCGCCATCAACTTTAATAACATCTGAAAATCCACAGTCTTTAATTTTGTCGTAAACCTCTCCACTTGTGATACAATTCGAGGTCTTCGTTTCAATGTAAAAATAATAAATATAATTGTCTTTGATACCCAAAAATCCGTGAACAGTTGGTCTAACTATCGAATTATCCCAACCTTCGTCCAAATATTCTGTCGTTGCTCTAAATCCATCAATTATAATCGGCGCACCCGAAACGGCATATTTAACATCTTCATCATATAAACTGTTGTACTTATCAATAAAAACTGTATTGTCATTACAAATAATCAATGTAGACACGTCTTTTGTTTTAAACTGATCAGACGCATTTTGACTTGCATAGAAATAAACCTTATTATCCTTGACTTTTCGTTCCTTCAAATATTTTAAACATGGCGATGAAAGTGTGTTTTCATCTGTGTCGGCTACAAGGTTTGCCACCGGCAAAGTAAAGAAAATTCCGTCCTCTTTGAAGTTTGCAAAATAACCAAGATTAAAATATGTATCTTCGTCCAAGTTGTTCTTTGATTTATCAACCAATTTAATTTGGAATCTATTTGCCGGCACTCTCAACATACGAATACCATTATGTGAAACTATCTTTGTTTCATTCTTATTTAATAGCTCAGAATATCGGTTAATAATCACATTTAAATCGTCCAAGTGAACGAGTTGCTTCTTATTAAATATATCATTCCAATATTCGATTTCATCATCAGGAATAACACTATCATTTTTTAGTATTTTCGTTTGCTTTTCCAATGTAATTGGGTAGATCACTTTACCATCTGGGTCAAACACCTTATATCCTTGTTGTACCCTGTCTTCCGTACACTCTTGGATAGCTTTTTGTTTTTCCGTATATGCGCAAATTTGGGAGCTATCCCACTTACCATTGTTCCAATTTTTACGCACTCTGTAATATCCCATTTGTTCACTCTCCTTATTCTTCGTCAAGACGTTGTTGATACCATTTAAAATACCATTCTAATTCATTTCTAAACTTTTTAATTGCTTCTGTCGCTTTCTCCTTCGTTGTGAAGTAAATAACATTTGGTTCTCTTCTTTGAGTACTTCTTCCTATTTCAAATATATTGAAGCGATAGTTATATGTAATAAAATGTTTGTTAATTTTATCATTTTTCCAATCTTTTTTTGTAATCGCTCTATCATGCATTCCCTGCCATTGCCTTAAACAACAAAACAGCTTGTCTGCTCTTACATTATTTTCTGCAACCATTTCATTGCTAAAGTAATTGCCCGAATCATATTCTTTTTGATCCCATGAACTCCCAGTAGCCTTCTTCTTTATTGACGATCGGGTGAAATCGGTAATATAATATATTTCACCATCTTCGACTCGCTCATACCCCGTTTTAGGCTTATCCTCAACCAATCCCAACTCTTTCAGCTGCTCAAATAATCCCATTTTTTTTAGCTGTTCTTCACTGATTTCAGCTTGAACGCTTTTATCGTTCACTTTCAACTCTACTTGCATTGTTATTCCTCCGTTTGTTTTTCTTGAAATTCCTTTAATCTGTCCTCTAAATATTTAATCTCATCTTTCCAATGCTCAATTAGTATATCTTCGATTTGTTGCTTTGCGTCCTCTATACTGTCAGCCCACAATATGTCGTTGTCCGCATTTAATTCTTTTGATATGTAATAAAACACCTTATCATCTTCTTCATCTTGAACAAAACTTGCAATTACATCCACATCATCTCCGTAAAATTGATCGAAATGAAGTTTGTGCCATTCTTCGAAAAATTCATTCTTTTCGACTTTCCAGTATTTCATTTTTCTCGCTCCTCGCTATTTCGCCTCAATACTTATGCCCTCGTGCGTATGCCAGTATAGTTTATAGTGATATGGGTCTGTATGTGTCCCTGTAATATCTTCAACCGCATACATTGTGTATTCGTTTAAATACACATAGTTTTTCTTGTACGAATTTTCGCCTGTTTTAACAGTTATCACTAATTCGTTATTTGCATTATTGGATATGCTCATATATCCCTCTGCCTCTAATACAATATTGTCTGTTCGTGCGTTGTAAACGGTGATTTTCCGTTCACATTCAAAATAGTCTGCCTGTTTTGACATATTGTAGTTTACCATTTCCGCCTCTGAACACGCCGTCAGCATTACCACTATGCAAAACATCATCAATATTCCAATTATTTTTATAAATCTTCTTTTCATTTACTTTTCCTCCTCATTCTTCACAGGACTTTGCTCGTATCGGATAATATTCACAACCCTTTTCAAAATAGCCTCAACATCATTCCCTATCTCAAATTGTTGACACGTGTCTATCAACCTTATGTTTCTGGCTAAGTCCAAAGCCCCATGTATTTTTGCAGAGTAATATATCGCCTCTGCGCTATCTTTCATACTTTTTAACTCGTACTTCGCATTTTTTATATAATCATAAAATCTTTCTATTTGGCTTTCACGTTTCTTTTCTTTAAACCACTTTACTAATCCCATTATTATTCCTCCGAACTTTCAAAATACTTATCCATTGAAATCTTTCATTTACATCAAACCTTATTCTTGATCAGTAGATTGTACTTCTTGTATTTTCTCAAATATATAGTCAACAACCTCTTTTGCATTATCGCCAACATTATGTATATTCTCCTCCGTCAACTGAGAACTGACAAGCATTGTGTAACAAGTCTTTTCAGTTGGCAATACAATACCGAACACTAAACTGCATATCAATACAATAGTAGGTATTTTAATCCATTTCATATAATATTGTCGTATTGCCTTTGCATCTTCTTCATCACAACAATCATTTTCGGCAAAAGCCCAACTTAATCCAATGATTATAACGGCAACTACCGTTATACATATAGCTATAATTGAAAGAGTTTTTAAATTGTCGCACAAATTAATCAAATATATTACCCAAGGGTTGATTATCGGTGTGCTCATATTAATCACATTCCTTTCTTTTTTCTCAACGCTTGCTTAAATTCTTCTTCCGCAAACTCGTCTAAATATATCTCAAACTCGTCCTCTGTTTCATCTACGAACGCATATACTGCTCCGTCCTTACCTCTTTGAGAACCACTAACAAAAATACTCTCATAGTTACCCCCTTGCTTTGTGAATGTATCTTCGTCAATTTCTTCTACTTTAAAAAATCTCATTTCATTTCCTCCATTATTTCATCTACACATTTTGCACAATAACAGCCTTCAAGACCTTCTATTTTGTATAGAAAACTCATCCACATTCGATTTCATATGCCTTTATCAACACATCTTTTGCAAGAACCTTGACCTTCGCCCTCGCAACATGTAGCTTTTATTTTTTTTAAATCATTCATTTATTTTTCCTTTCAATCTTTTTACAATCTCTGAACACTTGTTAATATAAGATCTTGTTACTCGACCACCGTTTATTTTCTTTTTATCTTTTTCGTTAATAAATACTTCAAAAACATTAGATTTGCTTATTTCTTTCATCATTAATATTCTCCTTTTTTATTTTTCATTTTTAATGCTTCTTTAAATTCTTGTTCGGTCATCTTATCGCTGTTTCCGATGTACCTTGTATATCCCTTATTTATATTCTCTCCCATTGTCTGAAAAGCTATTGCCATGCCCTCAAAACTCTCAGCACATATTTCTGTCGGTACATTATTCTCTTTCTTTGAAACAGATTTTTCGTTGCCATTGCAATAATGTAAAATCAACGCAAACATTCCTGCCCCACCGGCGAAACCAATTATCATAGCCAATAGCAACATTAATACTTCTTTCATAGTTATATTCTCCTTATTTCTTTTTTGTTTTCTTCTTTAGCTTGACTTTAAGTCGTTCCATCAACTTGTATTCTTCACTATCCCACAATCCATGTGCCAATAAGCTGTCTTGTTTATTGCACACTAGTTCTAATAGCTTTTGATACTCTTTTTGTTTCATGCTTTTTCTCCTTTCTGTACTTTCCGTTACAATAATCTATAAATAAACTCCTAGATATTCTTCTTGGTTTATGCGGTGTAGTCATAATCTTATGTATTTCATCCGATAAATTTTTATCTTTAAGTTTGTTTATATCATCTTTAATCAGTTCAAGGATAAGTCTATTTCGTTTAATCTTTTTTCTATATTGATCTACTTGTTGTCCATAATATCCTCCACGTTGCATTGCAACACCACTCAGTTTTGTTTCATCCTCTACAAGAGTATGTCTGATATCAAAAATTCTTAAATCCATTTCTCTTTCAAGATATTTTATACTTTCATAATATCTATCCAAATTTGAAAGTATTTTGTTCGCTGATTGCAATACATTCGCTATATTCTCCAAATCCAATTCAGCATCTCCATAGTAAGTATATGGATTATATTCATCTGGTAAATGAGGTGTCTTTAACAATCTGTCTATGTCCATTGATTTAATATCATCAACATCATTTAAATTTTCTTCACAACAATTCTCTGGTTTGTCAACGGGCATATAACCATCTGTCAATTCGACAACACGACTTCTTCTTGAATTCCCTTTCAAGAAATTTTGTACTCTTTTAGTCTTTAAGAAACCCAATGCAGCTGGGAAGGTCTCAAACGAGTTGGCTAAAGTCGGATTACCCGACCATGCCAATCTCCCGTTTGGATTGGTTCTAATGTATTGTTCTCCATTCGTGATTACATATATCATTGAGCATCGCCACCAATCTCTATAATGTTATGATACAAAACAGTTATATTATCTTTATAACGATTATTCTCGTGCATATGTCCACAATACCAATTACTATATTGGACATCTTGTTGAATTTCTTGAAGATAATTTGTTAATCTATCCGATTTCAATTTATCAAAGAAACCTCTACTCATATTCATTACATCTAAAGTCTTTGTTGGTGGACAATGTGTTATAATATAATCCACCTTATTACCGTATTTAACTAAATTTTCAATACCTTCGTCCATTTCTTTTTGGGAAGGCAATTCTTCCTGCCACCAGGATATATGGTTTATACGAAACATTTTGCAATAATTATATTGCCATTCCGCAATTCTTGGGTCATCAGTTTCCAATATACCATCTCGAATATCATGAGATTGTGCTCCACCGAAAGTAAAAAATTTCTTACCATCAATAGTAAACACTTGTCCTCTCATCAAGTGAATTATATGTGGACGGATTTTATGTACTTTTCCTCCGTTCCATTCTTCAACCGGCAATTTCTTTAGTCGGTCAAAGTTACTATGGTTTCCGTCTACAAATAATGTAGTCCATGGTTGACTTTCAAGCCAATCAAGGTTATTTCTTTCAATATCCGTATCGTGCCAATAACCAAAGCCCCCACACACAATGACATAATCACTTCGATTTAAACTTTGTCCTATCGGAAAACATTCAGATTTAAACCGATTTTTCCAATCTCCATGCGTGTCTCCTGTTATAAATATCATTTGTATCACTCTCCTTTACGCCACATTCTTTTCTTGATTAAGCATATACTCAATGAAAAGTTTCTTCATATTATTATAGTTCTCTGTTTTATTGTTCGAAATTAATACACTTTCGTCTATCGTTTTTAACCATTTTTCTAACGCCATATCATAATCTTTTTCACAAGAATAATCTATCAGCTTAACTAATTCGTCGTGTGCTTTTTGTGCCAGTTCGGAATTACTTGGTAACACATCCTCAATCATTGTTTCGTAAAATTCTATATCTTCTTGCTCAATTCCTTCTAATATATTATTCTCTATTTCCTGTACACTGTTTTGAGTATTGTTGCAAACATCACTTTCAATATTTTCTTCTTTAATAATATTTTTATTTTCAGTTGTCATTTCAACATTTTTTTCATTTGACAATGCATCATTATCTTCAATACCCAAAAATTCTTTCATTAAATATAGAAGCTTGTTGAATTTTGATAAAACAATATATTTGTCTTTCGTTGCTCTATTCTTTCCAGTTTCTTTATCAATGCACAAATCATAAAAGCTTTCGCCGTTAACTTCTTTATATTGCAATGTTTTATTGAATTCAATCAAAAAGTCTGCAAACTTTGTATCGTCTACTTCATAATTAGTAAGTTCCTTAAAATTTCTGAATGCCGCAAGCCACAAAAATGTATGTTTTGAATCAAATAATTCATAAAACTCATCGTTGTGAATGTTTTCAAGACAGTCTACCAAATCTTCAACTTCATCAAACATATCATCGTTTGCATTATTTTTTACATACTCACACATAACCGATTGGTCTTTTTTCCAATCATCCTTAAAATTAATCAACATAACACATTCTACGACAACTCTGTCAGATGTACCATTCTTGGTTTCTTTAGTTGTAAAACTACTCAATTCTTTAAACAATGGCATAGCAGAAATTTGTTTTGCTGACAATGCAAAGTGTTCGCCTAATTCAATGATACCCTTTTGTTGTGCCGTCATAGCACGACCTTCATTGTATCTTGCTATATGATAAGCAATATCTTCTTTACTACAATTCAAATACTTCGTAATTTTGAATGAATAATCAACAAATTTTTCTTGTAGCTCTTCCGGTAAATCTGAATACTTCTTTCCTATAATATCAAATTTCTTTATTTCGCATTGTAAATTTCCATTCTCGTCCAAAATATTTACACCGTTTTTATCTTTTAAAATTTCACTATATGTAATGATATTTCTTCTTACCTTCTTTGAAATCTTAAACCCGTCTTCAAAGAACTTTTGTGCAGTAGTACATCTTTGTTTTCCGTCCAAATCCCATATAATTGGAATATAATTGATTATCTCCTCCGCAAATACCAAAGCAGGAATAGGATTTCCTTGCAAAATATCAGAAATTAGATTAGATTGCATGATGGACGTCCATTGATCTGACTCTCTTTGTAGTGGGTGGTCAAAACGAATAGTTTGCTTATTCATTTTTTTAATAATTGAACCAATGCTTAAATCAGTATTTTTGCTTTTTTCAAAAGTTTGTGTTGTATTTGCTAATACCATATGTTTATCCTCCTTAATTGTCGTATCTTTTCTTATTATATTTTTTTTACTAAAACTTCTCATATCTGCCACTGTTTTATTCCAGCGTTTATCCGAAATGTCCAACATTTTTTGTATGTCTTTTAATTGATAGCCGTCCATAATCAAACTGGCTATTTCTCGTTGCGTTGGGCTAAGAGATTTTAAATATTCTTGTGCGTTGTCCGATAATTCCTCATCAGTATTATTCTCTATATAAGGAATTTTTTCAGCCAAACTAATCCCATCTTCTGTTTCGACATCCAATGAAATATTTTGAATAGGAATTGTATGCCCGTTCTCATCTTTTTTCAATTTGCCGTTTTCAGTTTCAAGATTACGTCGTTTCCATTGATTACCCTTTTTTCTGTAATCATAAAATGAACGTTTGATATTCCCAACAAGAAATGTTTTAAATGAACAATTTCTGTTTTCGTCATAACTCGCAAGACTTTCCTCCACAACTTTCATTGCATCAGAATATAAATCATCATGTTCCATCATAGGAAAGTTTCTTTGCTTGATGATTGGATTAGCAATCTTTTTCAATTCTCTCATTTCATTGTCAAGATAATATTTTCTTAAAGTTTCTTTCTCATCATCATTCACTCTTTTACACTCCTTGTCCTAATTTTTATAATCATTCTTCACTAATAATCTTGCAGTTTACATGCCAACACTATGCCAATGCCGACACCTGTTATAGCCAAGCCAATTAGATACATACATTTCACATCCTTTCCCTTTATCATATACATAGCAAAACTACTTTTTTTATCTTTCCGCTCGGAAAGTATAAACCGTATAGGTGAGTGTTTCATTTCAACGCTCAATATAATATTCTCTACGAAAAATATTTTTTATTAATATATTTTCGCAATTTCCAAACCCATTCATCCACATTAATCTGAATTTCGGGATTAAAAATATTGAATAAATCACCTTGTTTAATAGTTCCTATTATATTATTCTCCGTTTTCTCTAACATGAAGATATAATTCGGATTGATTTTAATTATGTACTTTGAACCATTACACAAACAAACATTTTTGAATGTTTTAATATCTGACTTACGCCGTATTTTAAAACTGACTGGTTTTTGAATTATTGAAATCATACTTTCATCACCTCTCTTCTTGTTACAATTTCTTTTCTTTTATTACATTTTCTTTACAAAATTTACGTCAATATGATTGACATTTCCCTTATAATGTGCTATAATAAACACATAAAAAGCAAGGATATTTCTTTTATCCATTATGAAATAAACGTGTTGGGGAACACATTTCAAAAGGGTAAATTAATTTAATATGGGGATATTAGATTAATTAGAAATATTCTGTTTTGAAAAATCAACAAAACCATATTATCACGCTTTAACGTGAATGTCAACTTATTTTCACGTTTTTAGCGTGATATTGTGGTATTCTACAAAAAACGGAGGTGTAATTTATGCAAAATCCACAAATGATTGCAAGTAGAATAAAGCAACTTGCAAAGGACAACAATATTTCTATCAGTAAATTGTGCAAAGAATGTGGTTTGGGTGTCAATTACATCAATCAAATGTCCAACAAGAAATCCGTTTCTCGTGAAAAACTAGAAATCATTGCAAACTATTTTAGCGTTTCCGTTGAATATTTACTTGACGAGCCACAAAATAATAATCAAATGATTGAACTCCCTATCTTAGGTGAAGTTTCGGCAGGCTATGGTAAATATGCCGACAATGAAATAATTGGCACACAATACGTCCCCCTTAATTGGTTAAGTGGCAATGAACCACACGTATTACTTCGTGTCAAGGGCGACAGTATGATCCCCAAGTTTGAAGAAGGAGACCTTGCACTTGTCCGCTATCAACAATCCGTTGACAGTGGTAGTTATGCCGTTGCTTTAATTGATGACGACAACGGTGTCATCAAACGAGTAATGTACGGTGCGAATTGGATTGAACTGCAAAGTTTAAATCCAATGTATTCCCCAAGACGTTTTGAGGGTAAGGATGTTACTCGTGTTCGTATCTTTGGGCTGGTGAGAAAAATCATCAAAGATACTGATGTATAATAACATTCTATATTGGAACATTATAATCAGTTTATGTATTCTTTTCAGAACATATATTACTATTTTAAATTAGGTTTGTCAACATTTTAGAACATTTTGTAACGATATTGTAATATTTAAGGTGGTGTTTTTTATTGCTAACCGAAGAAAAATATAAAAATTTCCTTGCTTCTGAATTATTTTTGGCGCGAAAAAAATCAAAGTTGACACAAGATAATGTTGCTGATATTCTTGTAGATAAATATAAAATACGTGCAAATAGAACAACCATTGCAAAATATGAGAATGGATTACAAACACCTCCCTTATATACTCTACAATGTTTGTCCAACATCTATAATTGTGAAATTATTAATTTTTTTCATAATATTAATAACGATAAAAATTACCTTGCGTATGGTGGAGAACATATCTCCGCAAAAAAAGAAAATTTGTTAAAGCAAATCGCTGAAAAAAATATTCCTGATGCAATATTAGATTTAATTCAAAATGCGATTGAACAATATAACTAAAGCAACCTCAATCGGTTGCTTTTTTATTTGCAATCATTTGTGGTTGCTCTTTTACTACCAAACTCAACACTATTATTGCCATAGAATACATCTACGTTTTTTGGACACAATAAGATATAATCTTATTAGTAAAGGAATAGATCTCTATGGATGAATTTATAGTCAACCAGCACATTATGGAGATTTGCAAGCAACGAAATCTGTCTATATATAGGCTTGCAAAAATGTCTGATATGCCTTATTCGTCACTCAATAATATGATTAAACATAGACACGTCCCGACAATATATAATTTAATGAAAATCTGTAACGGTCTAAATATTTCACTTTCTCAATTTTTTGCTGGAATTGAAGACAATGTGGATAATAATGTCTTGCCCTCTGAGCAACAAGACGTTCTATCATTATGGAATCTTTTAGACTCAAAATCAAAAGAATTTGCATTAATTTATATGAAAGGGTTGGCTCATTTGCCAATGACAGGTGTCGAAGATGAGAAGTTTTAAACAATTATTCGAAATTGCACAAATTTACACAAAACAATTTACAAGTTTCCCTTGTAATCCATTTCTATTGTGTACTCATTTACAAATTCCATTCAAGGTTAAATCTCAAGCAGTAGAAGATTTTGCCGGTGCAAATCCATTAATCTCTACTCCTGCTATTCTTTACAAGGAATCAGGTAAAGTGCCTTCATATATAATTTACTTTGATGAAACGTCTATGTATTGGCGTTTCTACATATTCCACGAGATCGCACACTATATATTAGGGCATACTTCCGATTCTCTACAAGAAGAGCAAGAAGCAAATTTAATGGCTTGTCTTTTAATCGCACCAAAAAACAAGTTACCTACATATTTAAAAAATGCTAAAGATTTATCCGTATTTGCTGAAATTCCAATAGCTTACGCAGAAGAATATTGGAATTATTTACATAACAAATTAATTAAACCAAAAATGATTTTTAATATAATGATTTCTGTCTGTATTCTCACGGTGATACTTGACATAGTATCATTCACATTACTATTATTAGACTAAATTTCACACAAAAAAATAAAGGCGACAGTCAATTCGCTGTCGTCTCTATTTTCTGATTTTGATTAACTTCTTGATTATCGGTGAGAATCTCTTTTGCCTTGTTTAAGCAATCCGCCTCCCACTCATCATATGTTTGTTCATTATTGAACATTTGATTATCTCCCTTACAATATAATATATCTATTATACCAAAGAAGATATTTTTCGTCAATATTATAGTTCTTTTTCGATTTCAGCAATGATTATAGTTGTTTCATCTTCTAATAATTCCTCTTTTGAGCAATCGTCCTCCCAAGAAGAATCATCTTCTACACTTTGTAAAAAGTCAATAACTTTATTCCCATTTTCTCTATCTTCTGTACTCGGAAAATCTCCATTGTTAATTAAGTATCTACAATTATCTTCTTCGTCTATAGATACCAACATATCATATGCGTTTGTATAACAATATAACAGTCTTTTCTTCATTATATCATCTCCTTTGCCAAACAATCAAACTTTCTTATTATATCCTGTCCAAAAGCTCATTCTAAGTGTCATTGGAACAGGTTTATTTATGAGTTCGTCTATTTCATTTGCATCCAGCGTGTCCATTAATTCTCCGATTTCCTGATTTAATTCATCGGAGATATAAGGCATTGTTCTTTTAATCATTGTTGTGATACTTCTCATAGGGAACATATCACATTGCCCTTGGAATGGATCGTTAAATCCTTTTAGCTGAGTTAATTGGGCATATACACTACCCATCGCCTCTAAATTTTCTACTGTATACATCATTATTTCACACCTTTCCATTTTCTTTTAAGAATACATTTGTAGTTACAACATTATCATTTACATCATATCCTTTTATGAATATTGGTGCAAGCCATTTTAAAATTAATTTTCTATGACTTGAACCCCTCTCTCCTTTCCAGTAATGATGCCAATGTCCACGGCGTGTATGTGGGCGTTTCGGAGAACCATGTGCTTCCACCCCAGAATTATTATAAACAATATGAGATTTTGTGTTTTGTTTTCGCATTGCACGAATAATATTTCCGGTTTGAGTACCACAATTCCATTTTTGAATTTCTCTATATTTATCTTTTATATATTCCTTCTTTTGGGGCTTGCGAGTTATATATTTTTGTCGTTCATCTTCCGTAATTTCACTGTTCTGTGCACAGATATATAACACAAGTTGCAATTTTGATGTTATTAAGTTTGTTACAAAATCAATATAATCTTTATCAACAAAATTCTTTGATGAATTCTTTTCTACTTCTTGTAACATTCGATCAATTCCGTCTTTGATTGTACCATTTTCTATAAGATGTAAAGAAATAGGCATAACTGAATAGTCATTATTTATAAACAAGAATCGCAATTCCAATTCTCCGTTGTTAGTATCCGATTCAAAGTAAACGAAAAATCCATCATACTCATCATCATTTACTGCTATGTAAATACAGGGATATGGAAGATTGCTTAAAACTTCGATTGGTATAATTAAATCTTCACTGCCTTGTTCAGTAAGAACATCTTCCATATCTTTATCAAAGCTGAAGATCTGTTTATACAATCTCCATGTAGCAGTTGCGACAATTATATTGGCTTCTGATATTATGCCCAAATGGATATTATCGTTCCCGCCACTTGCAATAGCAATACCCACACCTATAGGCACATAGCAGCGAGCATCCCAATTAACTTCTTTACCATTCATTTTTCTCATATCTTCTACTTGTTTCCAAACATTCGGATATCTCTTATTGATTTTTTGAGTCAAAATTAATGGTGCAATTTTATCTCCCATAATATATTCCCTGCCATTCTAACATTCACAATAACTTATATTCACAAAATGTTCATCATCTTCTTTGTAGTTAACCATTTTATATAATAATTCATCAGTTGTTATAATATATTCATCATTATCACATTCATATGTACTATGATTGAAAGTACCACAGAGTTCACAATATGCAAAATCAGCACTCGTTCCACATTTGCGAATCCATTTATCAGAATTAGATTTTTCTCTTATATATTTACACGAAAATGAATAAGCCCCTCCATTCCTACATTTATCGGGATCATATTCACTATTATCAACGAATGTGATTGATTTAATTGTAACTGGAGTCGCAGTCAATTCACAATTTGACAAGTCTAAATTATGATATAATTTATTTTGGTATAACATACTTTGCAAAGCGGAATACTCACTATCAGATTCCACAATTTCTTCATGCTTATAAGTAGAACCATCTTTGTTTACCGCAATTATCTTATATAACATTTTAATCACCTCTTAATCTTTCCTTTATTTTACCATATTGATGTTGAATAGTCAACGACTAAATATATCATTACATCAACCCTGTAAATTGTTGTTGATTTGATTGATTACATTGTCCAACATTTTGTCTGTCCGTACGTAACATCTTGACTGCCGAATCTACTTCATCATCTGAAACGTGAACATAATTTTCAGCTGTCACAGCTATATTTTTATGTCTTAGCACTCTTTGTACTAATTTAATATTTTTCGTATCTTCATATAAATGCGACCCACACCAATGTCGTAACATATGTGGAGTAATCATATCATTGCTATATCGTTTAAAAAAGTCATCAATAGCACCCTTACTTATTCTTTCACCTTTATTTGAGATAAAGACAGGTGTTTCATCAATGCTTTTATTTTGTTCCTTCTTTTCTTCAATGAATAACTTACGATACTCAAAATATTCAGTCAAGTAGTCTGTTGCCTCATAAGACAAAGGTACTCTGTCCTGTACTTCCTTATTCCCCTTGCCCCACACCATAATATAAGGGGATTCTTCTTGCAAAAAAACATCTTTCATATCTAAACCAATTAATTCTTCTGAACGAATTCCACTTCCACAGAACAACTTAATGATTGTCAGATTTCTAAATTCTGTAAATTCATTAGGAATATCTTTGACATTTTTTTCAAAAGCAATGAGTTCTTCTTGTGTTGGAATTTTTACATTCGTATCTACATTTGATTTTTCTACTCTATATAGTTTTTTTGGTATTTTATAAACAATATTATTTTCACATATTCCACTCGCTTCTAAGTATGTCCAAAAGCTACTGATAATCGCTTTTTGCGTTCTAATACTTGACATCTTATGGGTATATGTTAGACCATTCAAGTATTTTATTATATCTATCGGCAATATTTGTTTCAAATCATCTGCATCGATATTTGATATACTATCCTTCTGTATTATATTGTTTTTCAAAAAAAATTCAAACATATCTTTAATACAAGACCAATTAACATTTTTCGTCCGACTACTTTTAAAAGTTATCAAAAAGTCCTTAATGATATTCGGAACATCTTGTAGCTTTTCATTTAGCTTTACCTCCAACCTCTTTTGGGCTTCAATCTTATAACACATAAATCTCACCGTCCTCAATAATATATTCTCCGTACACAAAAAGAAGATACTCACTATAGCAAGTATCTTCTTAGTGTAAAATATATCAATGTTTGTTTTTATCGTCTATCTTTTTATCATATTTGCCTTGTAAATGCTGTTGATAATAATATTGCTTTCCCTTCGTAACAAGGTCATAATTTGCCTTGTTATAATCATGTTCATATCCCGGCGGAGTCATTCTATTATCCGATCTCCATTCGTCAAGATGGCATAAAATATATGCTCCGATTATCATACCTATTGTTAATAAAAGTTCCATTTCAAATTACTTCCTTTCTTTATTTACATTGTAAATTATTTGTTATCATCTGTATCATCAAATCCAAATAGTAAGTATGGTATAATTTTAATCACAAAATATGCAAGACCTATCCCCAAACATACTAATAGCCCAACACCAAAGCTTTCCATTAAATCCATCATGATTAATCCCTCCTCTTTCTATATTTACCTTTCATTTAATATATACCACCATTTGCTATTTTTAAACAAATTTCTGTGATATTTTTATTACATATAGCTTAAATGACAAAGTGAAATAAGGGTAAATATATACTATCTTCTTCACAAAG
>ERZ857745.472-NODE-472-length-61834-cov-4.709788_pt1 | contig 61834 bp, 80 predicted proteins | sample MGYA00519699_ERZ857745 | MGnify/ENA primary metagenome ERZ857745 (study PRJEB31778, sample SAMEA3449357) | human gut metagenome | biome: human gut; feature: human-associated habitat; material: faeces | place: United Kingdom | collected 2010/2012 ... | reverse complement strand
TAGGTTTTGATATGGTATCTTATTTATCTACAGGAGTAGCTTCTTCTGATAATGTCGATGTAGATTCGTTAAATGAATTTTTAGATGTTGCTTTTAATAATTATATAGATAATGAATTTAATAATTATTTAAAAAATAATAATATATCTCTTGATAATCCTAATATAGAAGCCTATAAAGAAAATTGGTATTTGAATTTAAGAACACAGAATGCAATACAATCTGAAATTCATGCTAACGCTGATTCATTAGCAGATTTAATGTCCTTTACAAGAACTAAAGTAGTTTATGATTTAATTAGTAATAATTCCGTTTATACAACAGCTTATAAACATAAAAAAGAATTAGAAACCAAATATACTACAGAGGGATTTACTACAGCATCTACTCTTCCTGATACTCCTGTAAATGTCGGTAGTACAAAAAGTATTCAAGCTCGAAAAACTGAATTAGGAGAGATTTTAGCGCAAGTTGTAAATGATAGTCGTTCAATACCTATAACAGAAAATATGTATAGTGTTTTAAATACTATGTATGGTATTGAGCCTGGAGATGCTTCAGCAATTAATAAATTAGATTTATCTGAAATTCTCAATAATCCAAATATAAATCTTAATGATAAAGAACGTGAAGCTTTTCAACGTTTACATAGGAATAATCAAATCGAAGAACAAATTAGAGGAGAAATAGCTGGTTATGATATAGAACTTAGTAATGTTTATAATATATTAAAAGATGATAAAGTCGATTTAGATTATACTTCACAATTTATAGTGGATAATAATATTACAAATTATGAGGATTATAAAGAATATATGAATGATTTTCCTTATGCTGGACAAGCTCCTGTAAATTATATATATCCTGGTAATGAAATTCCTTATATATCCAAAGATATTACAGATAGAAAATCTCGTATATTAACAGAAGATGAATTTAATAAATTACAGCAGTCTCTTACTGAACAAGCAGCTAAGATACATAAAAAGAAAACAGGAGAGGATTTAAATTATACAACAAAAGGTGTTGTTATATTTAATCCAGCTGGTGTTTCTTTACAATATTTAAACAATGCTATAGATGCTATTGGTACTAATTCAGACTCTTGGGTATTAGAAAGTGTACAAGGAACTAAAAAATTTAATAAAAATATAGGTCTTAGTTTAGCTAATGCTCCAGAACTTGTAAGACTTCTTACAACACAAGCCCCTACAAGTAAATCTGGTACTATACCAAATATAAAAGATGTTGGTATAGATGCTAAAGCAACAGGACTTCCTGATAAAACTTATAGTATTCGTTATAATGTGGTTTATGATAATAATGATTTTGCTGAAACAGGACGGGCTAAACAAAAAATATTATGTACAGCTTTAGACGTTAACGGTGCACCTCTTGGTAATTTTACTATATCACGAGATATTAGTAAAGAGGCTTTATTAAATATGATGCAATCTGATTATAATAATATACGTACTTCTCAAATATATGATAACAATATATCTGGAGAAAATGTATTATCAGAAAGTAGAGGAAAAATTGTAAGTCAAGCTGCATCACATATGTTTTCCTTTACTCCTGTTACTGGTGTGAAAAATACTACAACAGCTGGTTCAACTTTAAATTTACAAGCTCGTGCTCAACAATTAGAAGTTGGAACTGGAATAAATGGTGATGGAGAAAAGTTATATGTTCAGTCCAATTTAATAATACCAGCTACTCAACAAAATATCGGAAATGCTTATTTTGAAATAAGTAAAGAATCTCTTGGTAGAGGTGAATATGGATATAAGGTTGTAATGGTTCAACCAGATGGTAAAGGAAATTGGGTAGATGCAAGTATGCTTGATTGGGGGGATGAAAGATTAAATCATAATTTTTATACTCTTTCTCGAAAAGGTATGCCAGTTAAAAATATAAATGATGCTTTTGCAGAATTAAGTGATTATTTGTTAAGTATCGGTTATCAAATGAATATAAATTATGGGAAATAAAATAGGAACTCCTGTAAGTTTAAATCCGGTAACTGTTGAAGATAAACCTTCGACAGTTATCGGAACTCCTGTTAAAATAAGTAATCCAACGGGAGGTCAATCTTTTATGCAAGGATTTATGTCAGCATCTCCTCGAAATTTTGATATATCTTCTTATCAAAAAATGATGAATAATGTTGATACAAATCTTCCTTTAAATATTCTTAATGAAGAAAGAGCACGTTATCAAAGTACAGGTCATTTAATAGGTAATTCTCTTATTCAATTAGGAGGTACTATAATAGGGGATATTATATCTGGAGTAGGAGCTTTATTTAATTTTAATAAAGTTGGTATAGAATTTATCAAAGATATTGTAGATACAAATTATCAACCGGATTGGACTACTATAATGAATAAAGGTGTTAGTGGTGCTATTCAAGATTTTGGTAAGTCTATAAGTGAGGGAAGTAGAGAAATAGCTCCTATATATTTAACTGAACGTGCTCAACGCGGTGGTCTTGCTGGAGGTATGGGAGATAAAACTTGGTGGGCTGCTAATTTTCCTACTATAGGTAGTGCTGCCGCATCTATGATTCCTATTATGGGACAAATGAGAGCATTAAATTATATAGGTAAGTCATTATCAAAGGTTGGAAATGTTTCTAAAATAGGTAGAGGAATTAACACATTAGGTCGTACAATAACTAATAATAAAGTACAAGCTACAATAGGTACTCTTTATGGTGCACATTTGGATATTATGCAAGAAATAGTATATGACTATGATAATCAATTTCAATATGCTAAAAATCTTGGATATTCAGATGAAGAAGCTCGTGAATTTGCAAGTATTTATGCTTCTACTGCTTATAAAGATGCTTGGGCTTATGGAATACTTTTTAATGCTATAGAATTAAATAGTATATTAAAAGGTACAAATAGATTTTCAAAAACTATATCTGAAGTAGATAAAACTATTAATAAACATATTCCTGATATATCACGTCAAGGAACTAAGTTTACAGGTATTTCAGAAGAAGTTGTTGATTTATCCAAAAAGACTATATTTCGTGCAGCTTTAGGAAAAAGTTATGATTTCTTTAAAACTTCTATTTCAGAAGGTCTTGAAGAAATGCGTACAGATATAGCTTTAAAAGAAGGTGAATTAGAAGCTAAAAAATATCTTGATATTTATGACCCATTAAATGATATGACATTTGCGAAAAGACTTTATTCGCAAGTTAGTGATGCTCGAAATTGGGATAGTTTTTTATGGGGTATGGCAGGAGGTGCTGTAATGTATGCTGGAAAAGGTATATTAAATAAAATTCGTATGCCAGATTCATATAAAGATTATAATAAAAAATTATATGAAGGTATAATGAATAGTTTACAAGATACTATAAATACTATAGCTACATTTGATGGAGATTTAAGTATAAGAACCAGTTTAGAAGAAGACCCTGCAATAACTATATTAGCTCCTTTATTTAATACTTTAGGAGCTGCCAACGCAATAGTTTATGGAGAAAGACTATTAGATGAACTTGGAACTATGACTTCTGAAGAATTAACTGCTGTTTACGGTTCTGATAAAACAGAACTTATAAATACTCTTCGAGAAGAATTTAAAATAGCTAAAGATATATATGTTAGAAATGCTGGTATAACTTATAATAGCAAAGCTGATGATTATATTCAAAATGAAATTGCAGGTTTAGAGTATTTACATAATTATTATACTCGTAAATTTAATGAGATAGAAACAGAGATACAAAGAATTAAAACTCTAAACGATGATTTAGATATAAAACGAGATAATGAACTTAAAGAATTAGATGGTAGATTATATAAATTAAATTCTGATAAAGAATCTCTTTTAAATTCTATTAAATTTAATGAAGCCAATTCTAATGCGATAGATAAATTTGTTAATAGTAAAGAAACTTCTGAAAAATTAAACGATTTAAAACGCGAAAAAGAATCTTTAGAAAAAGAGATAAAATCTATTAAACAAACTATTAAATCTAATAATACTCGTAATGATAATATTCGACGTAATTTAGATAGATTGAATAGTTTATTATTAAATGCTGAAACTGATACTGAAAAAGAACAATATAAAACTGAGTTAAAACATAATAAAAATAAACTTAGAGATAATAGTAAAAATATAGATAATTTATATATTAAAGAACAAGCTTTATCTGGAATTGAAACTTCTATTGCATATTTAAATGGTGAAATAGAATCTCAATTAAAAAGAAAAGAATTTAATACAAAAGCTATCGAAAGAGCTAAATCTACAATAGATATGATAGATGCTCAAATAGATAAATATAAAGAATCAAGAGGTGATATAATTAAACGTTATGAAGAAATAAGAAAAGATTATGATTCAATTCCGAGAGTTAAAAATATTACTTTAGAGGATTTAACTAAGCTACGAGATAATATATTTAAACAACTTTCTAATTATGGAAATATACAAGACCATAAAGAAGAATTTGCTAATAATCTTAAAACAGCTGTAGAATCTATAATTGATATTGAAACTAAAGAATTAGAACGTAAAGAATATAAGATTGAAGAAGATAAGAAAAATACAGAATCTGAAATTAAAGAAGAAGATGAATTTAATAATCGTCCTACATCTATAAAAACAGTTTTAAATGAAGGTGAATATATAACTTTAACTATAGATGATTCAAATAAGATTAGAAGTTTTATAATAAAAGGTAAGAAATATGATTTAAATAAAACTTATAATATACGAGGGAAAGATGTAGAAATAATTAATATAAAAGATGATAATGGAACTATAAAAGTTACTACACCAGAAGGTGATATTTTAGCTGTAGTATTTAATATGTTATCATCTCGTGATAGTAGTGGATATTCAAAGACAATTTATAGTGTAATAGATAAATTTACAAAAAGTCGTTTTGAAAATGATTTTTATGATACATTAGTTGATTTAGATAAAACATTAAAAGATACTAAATTTAAAAAGGCTTTTACTTTTAAAGTTTCTAATATAGATATTATAAGTCTAAGAGGTAGAACTATAGAAGGAATTATTAACAATTTAACTAAATACGCAAAGGATAAAGTTAATGAAAATAATCAGGAATTATATAATAAAGTTTATAATGAATTAAATTCTATATATGCTCAGTCAGTATATGACGGAGAAATACTTTTAATAAAAGATTATTTATATGATAGATTTTATATAAATCTTTCTGCTAAATCTGCTGAAATAAATAATCAATTTAATAGTGAATATTTAGATAAATTTATAGATGATTTAGCTAAGTATATAGAACGTAATGTTTCTATTGATTTTGCTAATGATAGATTTAAGTTTAAATACAATGTAGATATTAATGAATTTATTAATACATTACAAACATATTTTGATGAGTTTGAAAGTCTGTTAACTAATAAATTTTATACTCAATATACTCTTCAAGATTTTAGTGATTTAAATGATGAGTTAGCAAATAAATTTAATACTTTTAAAGAACAATTATTAAAAGATTATAATAAACAAGAAGAAGTTAGGAAAACAGAATTAGACAAAATTAGGGCTGAATTAGATACAGAAGAATCTACACATAAAGATTTTTTAAATGCTATAATAGATTTTATATCTTTTAGTGAATCATCCGATTCAAATATAGATAATAAAGAAAATATATCTAAAACCGATTATAGATATTACGTAACTCCGGATAGACTAAATGCTTATATTACATTAGTAAATGTTATATTTAAATGGAAAGTATCTAATTCTTTTAATCCTAATAGAAAACTTTCATATACGGATATTTTATCTATTATATATAATACTCCGGAAGGTATTGAAAAAATAGATGATATTTATAAATCTTTATGGAGAGCTTTAAAAGCTGCTTCTGATATTGATTCTATAGAATCTCTAAAAGATGAAATAAAAGAGAATGTTCCTAAAGAAAATTATAAAGAATTTTTTAATATATTAGATACTATAGTAAATAATATAGTTCCTCCTATACGTTCTATTGAAAGTAAATATCTTGATAAATTTGATAATATTACTTCTGCTTATATTAAAGATTTTAAGAAAACACATTTTCCGGAAAGAATTGAATATGGTACACATGAAGGTGTTCCTTTAAGTAATAATATAATATTCAATTCTCTTAAATCTGCTATGGATTATAAATCTAATAAAATAGAACATTTAATAAAAATCGAAGATAAAACTTATTCTCCTACCGAATTAATAAATATTTATAAAAATATTACAAATGGTACACCTATAGCTGCTAAATATGATATTGAATCTAATATTGTAACTCTTACTGTTACTATTAACGGAAATACTGTACCTATTGGTAGTATTGGATTATCCGACCACTTGAAAATCGGCAATTTAAAGGCATATAAAGAACTTAAAAATTCCGGTGGAACACTTATATATGACAGTTTTTTGGGTACGTCAGATGGCTTAAAATCGACCTTAATAAGCCTATTACAAACGGTATCAAAAAGTCCCACTGCATACGACTTAATACGTGAATATTTTAAAACTTATTTAAATGCTAAGACAAATAATACTACGACAGATAGCCTTACTATTGATACACTTAAAGATATTATAAGTAAATTAGATAAAATAGGTACACATAAAAATGCTGGAGGACATTCTAATATAGTTAACGCTCTTATACAACTTTCTAATTATAATACGGAGAGAGAAGATACAGATGAAATAAATTATGAAGATTTATTTACTGTCATTCAACCTATGTTTTATGGTAGACTGAATATTATTGATTCTCTTAATAATAATTATTATGATTTAAAAAATAGTTATGAAACATTTAATAGTCGTGTAGGAGAAAGATTTAATCAATTGGAAACTATTAGAAAAGCTATAATTGATAATCCTGATACGCCACTTGTTATAACACATGTAGGAAAACCTCGTATTAATTATAGTAATGATAGACGTATAAAAAATAATATAAATGATTCTATTCAAAAAGATATAGAAGTTAATGGAAAACCTACTGTAGATATTATAGCAAGACAATTAACAAATAATAGATATATTGTATCTTCATTAACCAGAAATGAAATAGTATCTGATGATGCTGCAAAGCGTACAATATATGACCCTAACAGAGGATTTGATTTTTATGTTAGAATAAAGTCGAATGGAACTGATACAGGTTTTAGTTATGTTCCTATTAAACTTACTACTGTAAATTCTGATACTGCATATTCAAGAGTTAGTAAAGAATTTATTGAAGATGCTATTCGACAAATAATAACAGATAGGTTTCTAACTAATCTTTCTACAAGACAATCTAAAGATAATGTAATTGTTTCAGATTTAGTTAAGAAAGAATATAATAAAAAATATTTAAATCTTATTGATGATATAAGCGAAGCTATTATAGTTAATAATGGTGAAAAATCTAAGTTTCCTTGGTTTGATACAAGTACACTTTATGATAATAAAAAAGAAGGTTTTGTAAGTAAAGATATTAAATTTATTATTAATAAGGATGATGAACATTCTTATGCTGTCTCTCTTAGAATTAATTATGAGTATGATATTGATGTAGATTCTCCGTCTATAATAAAGAATATAAAACTTACAGTTTATGATAGTAGAGAAAATCGTATAAAAGGTACTCCAAAAGATATATTTACTCAGACAGAATTATCTAAATATGGATTTGCTAAAAGAGATAGTAAAATAAATAAATCGGATGTTATTACATATAGTAAATCAGATAAAAGTAAAACTATAACATTTGATGTTAATAATGATAATATAGAAAATTTTATTAAAAGTGGACTTATAGATATGTTAGTTGGTAATATGGTTCGTAATGTAAAAACTGTATTAACAAATGGTTCATATACATATACTTCTAAAGCTACAGGAGCTTCATTTGGAAAATCATATAATGAAATAGATAAAAATAATATAATAAAAGGAGATAATAATTCTAAAGTATTTAAGGGAACTTATACATCTCCTATTTTGGAGTGGGGTAAAGAAAAAGGTATATATAGTGGTAAAACTACTTTTGATTCTATACAAGATTTTTATCTTGATACAAAAGCATTAGTTATAAATATAATACCTATTAGAGATAATGTTACAAATGAAGTTGTAACTGATTATAATCTTTTTAATGATTTACCGAGAATTTATGTAAAGATTGATAATCCTAATGCAGAAATTGAACAAACTAAACCTATAGAAACTATAAAAGAAGAAGAATTAAGTAAGAGTGTAAATATTATTGAAAATATTGCTTCTGCTAATGTATATTCTGAAGATAATTTTATTGATAAATTGAATAATGAATATGGTTTAACAAAAGATACTTTTATAAATATAGGATTTATTAAAAGAAATACTACAGATGAAGTATTTAATATAATTAAAGATTTTATTGTAGAAACTGTAGATTCTGGTAAACCATTTCCTTTAATTATAGTACATAATGCAGAAGATTATATTCGTATATTAAGAAGTCAAGGTTATATTGATGCATCTGATGATGAATTAACTAAAAATTATAATATGATGGGAGCTTCTTATAGCGGTTATACATCAACTCCTTTTATATTAGTTAATCCAAAAATATTTAATACTACTAAACGAAATATTGGTAGTAGTATATTTCATGAAATTATTCATCATAGAGTTGAAAAAGATACGGAAAATGATGTTATAACTGATGATGTAAAAGAGGCTTTAAATGATATAGTTAAAGATTTAGTAGAACGTAAAGAAGAAGTATTACGATATGATATAGAAGATTCTATTAAAAATAGTATATCAAAATCTTTAAAAGTAGCTTGTTATAATTCGGATGGAACTATAAATGAAGATGTTGCATATCACGAACTCTTAGCTTATACATTATCTAATCCAAATTTAGCTGGTTATTTAAATAATATATATTATAAAGAAGAAACTAATAGACCGAGTGAATCTATTTGGAAAAGAATTATTGATAATCTTCTTAAATTATTTGGTATAAAAGTTAATAATAATAGTGTACTTCAACAAATACAAAATGCTTTTGATGAAGGTTTTATGTTTATTGTTAATAGTGTAGAAGTTGAAAATAATGAAAATGCTACAAGCAAACAAACTTCGGAACGCCCGCCCTCCCTTGTGGCCAATAAACAAGCGTCAATAGATGACATTGATGTTACAACTCTATCGGATGAAGAATTTATGAATAATGGCGATGAATTGTTTTTACGAATAGATTTCGCAATTTCTGATGAAACTACGAATGAAATTTCTGATGAAACTACGAATGAAGCTATAGAGCCAAAAGATGACACTTCTATATTGGCCACAAGGGCGGGAGGGCGTTCCGCTGTTCTTCCGACTAATTCTATAAATTCTTCTGACAATCGAAATAAATTATTATCTTTAAATATTGATACTAATATTATTGATTCTTTTAAGGATTCTTTTACTGATAGTTCTAATTTAAAAATATGTTAATCTATGAATTATTGTAATATTATTCCGACTATTGGAGAAAGTAATACACCTTCTCACGTATTTACTTCTGTATTAAATCTCGGTAATATTATTTCTACAGAAGATATACTTTCTATGAATATTAAAGCTAAATCTATTAGAGATTTAGCTACTTTAATATTTAAATATTCTCAATCTGCAAATATAATAAATAAAGGTTTTCCTACTTATGAAGATACAGGCGAAGTAAAACTTGAATATACACTTAAATATATAATTGATAATCCTAATATATCTAATAGTAGTGCTAAAAGGATATATCAAAAAATGCTTGATTATTTAAAAGTAGATATTGAAACTTTATATAATCCTACTATAAAATATAATGGAACTTTTTCGAGAACTGATTTAAATTATAGTAATGCAGTTCTTGTACAAATATATAATGAACTTATTGAAGAAATTCCTAATCTTCGTACTAAAAGTCAAATTACATTAAAGAAACTAATTCTTAATAGACTTTTAGAGAAAATGGCTCCTTATCGAGCTAATGATAATACTTGGGAACAATTTGTTAATGATTATTTTGAAGATGTTCTTAAAGTAGATTCTATAATTTGGAATGAGTTTATTACTTATTTATCTACTGAATATGGAATTAAATATTATAATGTTCAAAAAGATTTAACTCTTTCTGATATAGAAGGTACTTTTACTACCGATGGAGTTGAGGAAATATGGGATGCTTCAAGTCAAGATAAAATAAATAGAAAAAATACTATAGCAGCTATTGTTAAAAATAAACTTGCTAAAATATTAAATGATGTTAATCACGGAGATTCTACTGTTAATAAACTTTATATTCCACTTCCTATGGATATAAATAGTTTATGGAATAGGTTAATAAATCTTCATATTTATGATAAAACTCGCGGAGATATTGTTGCGAGTTTAGAAAGAGTAATTCTTCAATTTAATGATACTGAGAAGTTTACTGATAAAAGTAATATAATTGGTTTTCAAAAAATTTTAGATGAATTTCATAAAGCAGATGAGGGAATTGTCGATTCTCAAAACTTTGTAAATGCTTATATAAGTGGTGTTGCTCTTGCTGTTATACCTGTTAATGCTATTGCATTAGACGTCGATTTTGTCGCCTCCATAATGACGCAAAATAGGGCTTCTTTTGCATTCAATGTTTACTATGATAGATTTATATCGGTCATTCAAAATAATTTAAAATTCGGGTTGTATGACCCCTTTAATGAGGCGTCAGAGCGTGCCACCGTTATAACCGACAATGGGATATTAAATATAGATAAAACATTAGATAGTATAACAAATGCTATAAATGTTATTGGATTAGATATTAGTCATAGAGCTTTATTATCTTATATAAATTCTCAATCCGATAAACAAGGTGCTCTTCAAGAAGTTTCTAATACTTTAAATTATATTTTAAAAGAGATAGATACTCTTAAAGGAAATAGGGATATAAATTACGAATCATCTACAGATAATAGAGGTGCTTTATATAGATTAGCTAATATTGCATCTTTAGATTTTGATTCTATTGGTAAATTGAGTTATTTAGATGTTCGAGGAGAACTTAATTATAGTCCTCAATATGAAAATTTATTAACTTCTCTATTCCGAGGTATAGCTGTAAGAGGTAAAGTTCGTGAAGATTATCTTAATTATAGATTTAAAGATTATCTTAATGACCCTACTTTAAAATTTGATAATCTACTTTGGTATGATGATGCTACTGGAATAGGCATATTTGAACATACGAAACGTGTCGACGGAGAAGGTTATAAATTAAATGATTCTTTTGTAGATAGATTAGCTAAAGGTGAAGAATTTATTATTAGTAAATTTGATGGTATAAGAATTTCTGAAGATTATAGTAGTAGAGGATATAAATATAAAAGTATTCAATCTACTACTTATAAATTTACAGAAATTCTTGCTAATCTTATGGGACAATATATCTTTTTAACTTCGGATAGTCCTCGTAGTTATATGATTAGTGTAAGACATATAGATATTGATGATTTATATGTCAATGAAGTTATTAATATTAAATCTAAAATATTTACAGCTTTAAGTAAGATTGTAGATAATAATTTACGAATATTTGAACTTTATGGTTCTCGTGTATTTAATATTGATTTGAATACTGATGAAGGTAAAGATTTAGCTACTTCTATTCATAATGTTAAATATTGGAATGGTAAAACTATTTTTGATAAAGATGGTATTCCTACAGGTAGAGCTTTTAAATTTTTAGATTTAACATATAATGATGGAAATGGTTCTGTAAATATTATAAAATATATAGCAAATGAAAATGGTGTTTCTGAATCAGATGTATATAAAGAACTTGTTAAATCTGTAGTCAATGGTGTTATTTCTAAATATGATGTATCTTCATATATACCAGCTTTTGTAACTAAATATATACAATATGCTGAAAATAGTGCTGAATCTGATTTTGGAGATATAGCTGAATTAGTTAGTCGAGTATCTATTAAATTAGGAGATACAAGATTATCTTTAATAGAAGATTCAAGAAATGATGCTATAGATGAATTATATAATGATTATATAAAAGATTATAAAAATCGTCATAAACAAGAACCTTCTTTTAAACAAAAAGAAGTTTTATATGAACGTTCAAAACGAGAAGTTTATGATACTAATACAGAAATTGGAAAAGAAGTTTATAAAAAAGCTATTTTAAAAATTATATTAAATAATGCTGTATATGGTACTTCTTTTGATGGTCTTGTTTATGGCAAACTTAGTGAATATAAATCTACAATAGATTATAATAAACGTGGTACACAAATAGTTAAAACGGGTCTTAATTCTATAGATACAGGTAAACCTATAAAAATACTTGTTGTAGAAGATATGGAATTTGCATCAAATATTATTGATAAAATGTTTGTCGATAGTACAGATGTTACTGAATTAGCTATTAAAAAATCTTATGAAAAACCAGCTACTATAAATGATTCAATGTCTATCATAACAGATGTTAGATTTGAAGATTTATTGAAATCTACAGGAAGATGGGATGAATATAAGAAGATAGTAACTGATTTAAGAGATGAAACTAAAAAGTTTAATCCTCTTTTATATGATAAACTAATAGAACAATTAAAACTGTTTGGTGTAGCTCGTAGAAGAAGAGGTGATTTTCTTATTAAAGATACAGCTGTTTATGATGATTCTGGAAATATATTATCGGATATATTTGCAGATGAAGTAGATACTGTTCAGATAAAAGACTCTACAATAGTATTATTTAAATCTACAACTCGTGGTACGGCAATGGGTGATGTATATGATTATATGATAGATAATGATATACAACAAATATCTCCTAAATCTGCTGTTAAAGTATCCGGTATAACACCTATTAAAATACATGATGACAAAGGTAGATTTGTAGCTCCTATTGTAGATTCCAGAAGTCTTCTTAATATGAAGTCTTCTGATTTTGTTATACAGCAAGATGTAAAACCTGATATAATAGATGCTGAAGTTACTGTTCCTTCTCGATTATTTAAAAATATATTAGGAACTCTTTCAGCAAGTCATTATACTGTAGACGGTAAATCTTATACTCCTTATGAATTTGCAAAAGAATTTAATACTATTGTTTCATCTACTATTCAAGAAGATGCTATAAGTGTTGCATACGAATTGGGAGCTATAGATGAAACCGGTAATATTCGTACAGATAATGTAGGTAATATACAACTTGATACAAGAAAACTTACAAAATATTTTCAAGATGTTGTTCAAGATGATGATTCAAGTATTAATATTAAAAAAGCTCTTGAATTAGATTCTGTTGGACAACCTAAAATGCCTTTATCTTTTCCTGTTACATATAGGAAATTTGAAAGAATATTGGCTTCTAAATTTACTAAAGATGTAATATATAGAAAACTTCCCGGATTTCATGCTCCTTTAAGAGCTGATATATTTACTGCATCTAATAGTTTAATTTCTCGTGAACAATACCTCGATAAAGATAGTTATGATAAAGCTATTGAAGATTTATATGAAAGGGGTATTATAACTTATTCAAGAGATTTTATAGATAGATGTAAAGCTGAAGGTAGAAGTCTTGAATTAAGAGCTGAATACGGTTATGATGAAAATGGTGAATTAATATATAAAGCAGAAGTTATAGCAAATCCTTGGTTAAAAGAGTTCTTTGATACCATACCTATTATAAGAAGAGTTGATATGGGCGATGGTGTATATAAAGAATTTTTAAGTGTTGATATAGATGCTATACCTATTGAAGCAAGAACTATGTTTGGAGGTAGGATACCTTCTGAAGGTTTAATGTCTCTTGTAGTTTTTGAAATAGTAGGATTTTTAAATACTGGTGCAACTCAAGCTATATTTCCTCAAAGTCTTATTACACGAACAGGTTGGGACTTTGATATAGATACTATTTATGCTTATGCTAAACATATTAATTTTAATGGAGAATCATATACTATTCCAAAATATGATAGTAAAATGATTTCTGAAATTAATGAAAATCTATCTAAATATTATGCTTTAAAAGATATATTAAAAGAAAGTCTTGAAATTATAAAAGTGACTAAGAGTGATACAGATACTTCACTTAATAGTCCAGCTTTTAAGATATTAACTAAATATTTTATTAAACTTTATTCTTCTGATAGTAATACAGATGTTTCTTTAGATTCTATTATTCCGACTTTAGATAGTATTCTTGCTACTATATCTAATAAAGAAAGTATAGAATATAAGAATATTTTACGTATAAAAACTTATGTTCAAGAATCTATACCTTCTATTGTATCAAGAGTTAAAGTTAATTTTACAAATCTTATTAATACAGCTCGTGAATATACAGAAGCTATAGAATATTTAAAACCTTATTTGATAGGATGTGCTTCTATATGTTAAGAGATTACTTAAATCAGATGGTTATATTAAAATCATTGATAGGTATAGATGAGTACAATGAACCTATATTTGGTGAAGCAAAAGAAGTTGAATGTAGGTTAATAGATAGATTTAAACGTATTGTCAATGACAAAGGTGAGGAAGTTGTATCTGATGGTATTATACAGTGCTATGAGCGTATAAAAGTAGGTGACTATATAGATAATCGAAAGGTTATAGCTGTAAATTCTATAGTGGATTTAGAAGGTGTTATAGGCTATAAAGGTTATTTACTATGAGCAATATAGAAATAGAAGGACTAGATGAGTTACTTAAAAATCTAAATAAGTTAGCTAAAGAAATCCCAGATGTAGCAGAGGAAGAATTAGCAGATATAGCTTTAGATTTAGGAAGTAAAAGTAGTAAAGCTGCACCAGTAGAAAGTGGAGATTTACGAGGTGAGTTAGCAAGACCTAGAAGAAAAGGCCCTATGCATTGGCAAGTTGGATCTAGTTTACCTTATACAAGAAGGCAACATGAAGGAATACACTTTAACTTTAAAAGAGGTGGAGGTGCTAAATTCTTAGAAAGGCCTTTTAGAGAAAATCAGTCAGTATATATTAAAAGAATAAAAGATGTTCTGAAAGGAGCATTAAATGTTTAGATATATAAAACAATACCTAGAACAAAATGGAATAAATGAAACTATAACTATAGGAAGTATAGTTGATGGAGATGGAGTAGGTTTATTCAGTACAACTGGATTAGAACCTACTTTTTATTTTGATGATACTACTATTGAATATATTGGACTTCAAATTATATCTAGAAGTAAAAGCTATCCTAAAGGAGAGAAGGTAATTCAAGATATATTTAGTCTATTAAATAAATTAGAAGGATATAAACCACAACAAAGCCCTTTTTCTATAGGTAAGGATGAAAAGGGAAGAAGTGAGTTTAGTGTGAATTATATAATATCGAAAGAAGGTGTTAAGTAATGGCATTTACCGGAGAAAAAGGAGCAATAAAAACTGGAGAAAACTCTATTACTAAAATGGAAAATTGGAAACTTAGCATAAAAGCTAATGAAGTAGATACAACTAGTTTTGATTCTGACGGATGGGAAGAAACTGAAGTTACAACAAAATCTTGGGAAGTATCTATGGAAGGTACTTTTAATAAAGCAGATACTACAGGCCAAAAGGCAGTGATGGCAGCTTTAGTTAGCGGAGAAAATTTACCTATAAAGCTATATGTAGATAAGACTGCTGAGAAAGAAGATTTTAGTGGGAATATAAAAATAACTGGAATTGATATAGATACATCTGTTAAGGATAAATTAAAAATATCTATAAAAGCAAAAGGTAATGGAAAATTAAATGGACTTAATGATTAATTGTATAAAGGGAGAATATTAATATGAGAAATAAAGTTGTCAAATTTGGAGATAAAGAAATAACAGTTGTAGAAAAGAAAATAAAAGAGTTAAAACAATTATCTAAAGATATATCACTTAGTTTTAATGATTTATTAAAAACTGATTTAGATAATAGAACAACTGATGATATATTTAATATTATATTTGAACAGTTAGAGGATAAAATAACTATTATATTCCCCCAGTTAACTGTAGAAGATATAGAAAATGCATATATATCTGAAGTAGAGGAACTATTAAAAGCGTTTATAGAGGTAAATTTTATAGGAGCAAAGAAGGTTATTTCTCAAGTTATGAAATTAGCATAGAGGAGTTAATTTTCTTTGCTAAAGAATATGGATATAATAAAATTGATATAGAAGAATTAACTGTTAGAGAAAAGTTTGAAATGTTTAATTCAGATATAGCAGTTTATTTTAAGCAAGTTAATTATTACGAAGATATGAGTAAATTTGCTAAGTTAGGGTTATGGATCATACAGTGCTTAGGTGGAGATGTTGATGATATTGAAAGCCTAATTGGAGAATACCCTACTTTACAGAATAAAAGAGAATTAACCCAAGATGATTTAGAATTAATAGAATTTGCTAAACAAAATGGTCTTAAATATAAGATTACAAATACAGGAATTAAGATAAGTGCTTAGAAATAGGCACTTTTTTATTACCTCAAGTAGAAAGTGAGGTGAGATAATGGCTACTATAGGTGAGTTATTTGTAAAACTAAAGGCTGATACATCAAACTTTGATAAAGGTATGAGTAGTGCTACTTCTAAGGCTAATACTACAACTAAAAGCATAAAATCTCAAGTTATGAGTCTAGCTGCCGAATACAGAAAAACTGGAATGACACAAAAAGAGGCTATGGCCAAAGCTTGGGATGAAGTAGGTCACAAAGGTACTAGTAATTCACGGAAGGTAAAAGGAGAGCTTAATAGCTTAAATGGTGTGATAAAAAAAGTCAGTGCAAATATAGTGTCTTTTATGATTTATGATGTTGGTAAAAATCTTGTAACTGGATTTGTAAATGCAACTAAAGCAGGTATAGATTACAATGCAACTCTTGAAACTTCATCTATAAAATGGGAAACACTTTTAGGATCTCAAGAGAAAGCAAATAAAATGCTTAAAGACATAGAAAAGTTTGCAGCAACTACACCATTTGAAAAAATGGGAGTTGAAGCTATGGCTACTCAACTTCATAACGCAGGATTTGAAGGGCAATCACTATTTGATCAGTTAACTAAGTTTGGAGATCTATCTGGAGCATTTGGTATTCAAACAGATTCACTTCAAGAAATGGTAAGGCAATATGCTCAAGTTAAACAGGCTGGAGTAGCATATACAGAAGACTTAAATATACTTCAAGATAGAGGTATCCCGATTTTTAAAGCCATAGCAGAAGAGTTAGGAATAAATACATCAGAAGTTAAAAAATGGGCCAGTGAAGGTAAAATATCAGCAGACATATATCAAGCTGCATTAGATAATTTAGCTAAAGGTGTAGAAGGTGGGATGCAAAAGCAATCTAAGTCTTTTAGTGGTATGGTAAGTACATTAAAAGATAATATGAGTCAAGCTGCAGGTATACTAGCTCAACCGATATTTGATAAATTAAAGCAGGGCCTAGAAAATGTATTACCTTATGTTGAAAATGTAATAAGTTCTTTATCTGAAAATGGTTTAATGGGAACTATACAAAGGTTTGCACCAGGGATAGAACCGTTTGTACAAACTGCTATAGCTATATTCCAAACTATGGGAGATACTGTAGGAGTTATAATTCAATCTATGACAGCATTTTGGGATGAACATGGAGCATTAATTACCACAGTAGTAAGTTTTGCTTGGAATTTTATAGCTGGATTTATTATGTCTACGATAACAGCTATAGGTAATGTTGTTCAAAGTGGATTAGCGATCATAGATGGAATAATTAACTTTTTCCAAAATTTATTCCAGGGTAACTTTAAAGGATGCTGGGAAAGTATAAAACAAATATTTAGCAATGCTATAAAGTTAATATGGAATTGGATGCAGGTTCAATTTGCAGTCAATATACCTAACATGATTAAAAATTTTGGGAAGTCAATTCCTAATATTATTAGTAATATGTGGAATTCAATTAAAGGCTTCTTTAGTGGTGGTATTTCTGCATGTATAAATTTTATTAAGAATTTAGTATCGACAGGTACTAGCAATTTTAATACTCTTAGAACTTTTGGTGCTAATGCATTTCAAGCGTTGTGGAGTGTAGCAAAGACTATGATGTCTAACTTATTAAGTGCTGTTACTTCAAATATAAGACAAGTACCTACAACTGTAAAAAACTTTATGACACAAGCTGTAAATGTCATTAAAAATATTAACTTAGTTCAGGTTGGTAGAGATATGATACAAGGACTAATCAATGGTATTAAAGGTATGGCTAGTAATGTTGTAGGAGCTATAAAGGGAGTAGTAAGTGGAGCAGTTAATGCAGCTAAAAAAGCACTTGGTATAAATTCTCCTTCTAAAGTATTTACTCAATTTGGTAAATGGACTGGAGAAGGGCTTGCAATAGGTATAGATAGTGAAAATGATAGAGTGACTAAATCAAGTAAGGGTCTTTCTAATAGTGTTATAGGAGGATATAATGCTAATTTAAAAGGAATTAAAACTACTATTAATAGTTCACAATATACAAAACAAGCGAAAGATAACATGATAAATCTTAATATAGAAAACTTTAATAATAATACAGATAAAGACATAGAATATTTAGCTAATGAACTAGCTTTCTATCTAAGTAGGAAAAAAATAGGAATGGGGGGTGCTTTTTAGATGGAATTTACTTTTAATGGTATAAGTAGCAGAGAATTTAATATTAAAATAAAACAATCTAATCACCTTTCTATCCCTAAGAAAAAGCTTGAATTTGTAGAAGTTCAAGGAAGGACAGATAATTTAATAATTGATGAAGGTTGCAGACAAATGCTTGATATATCAATAGAAGCATATATAGATTGTAGAGATATTGATACTGTAACTTATGCTACAAGGCTTGATAATTGGTTAAATAGTTCTAATGGTTATCAAGATTTAATATTTAATGATGGTACTATTTTAAAAGCTATATTTGTAGGTCAGATTGATTTTAATGAGATAGTTAAAAACTTTAATGAAATACTTTTACAATTTAAAGCTTATAGGGAGAGTGATTTATAGTGATAACTTTATATAGTAAAGATTTTACAACTAAATATGGTGCTATAGATTCTCTTTGTGAAGCTTTTGTAGAAGAGGAAAGAAATGGGCTATTTGAGTTAAGCTTTATAATGCTTAATACAGATAGTCTTTTTAATTATGTAAAAGAAGAAAATATAGTAGTTGTAAATGCTAATGACACTTTATTGAATCAAAAATTTAGAATTTATATGACTAGGAAGTTGATGAATAATAGGGTAGAGGTATTTGCTAGGCATATATCTTTTGACTTAATGTATGACTATATAGATAATATATCTTTTGGAAATCAATCTTGCGAATATGCTTTAAATCAATTATTTATAAATAGTAATTTTAGCACTCATTATAAAGGATATTCTGATATAGTAAATGCACAAGATTATAAAATGTCTATGGCTAATATATTAGAAGCTATAGGAGGGAAACAAGGATCAATAATTGATACTTTCGGTACTGGTGCAGAAATACTTAGAGATAATGAAAATATTCATGTTTTAAATAAAAGAGGATATGACAATGAAGTTACTATAGAATACAGAAAAAATTTAACTGGCTTTGAACTTGAAGAAGATACAACTGATTTAGTAACTAGAATATTACCTTATGCTAAATATAATGATGAAGAAACAAGCGAAGAAATAACAGTAAAAGCTTCTTATGTTGATAGTGATAATATAAACAACTATTCTCACCCTTATATAAAAGCCATAGATTATTCATCAAAGTTTGAAGAAGGGCAAATTCCAACTACGGAAAAATTAATTACACTTGCAAGAAAAGAATATAAGAATAATAAAGTTGATATACCTAAGCAAAATTTTAAGATAGAGTTTATACCATTATCTAAATGTGTAGGATATGAAGGTTTAGAGGACAAAATAAGTTTATGCGATACAGTAACTATAATTGACACTAGATACAATGTTAATACTAAAGCGAAGGTTATTAAGACTGTTTTTAATGTACTTAAAAGTAGATACGAAAGCATGGAGTTAGGAGATCCAAAAACTAGTTTAGGAGATATAGTAGGAAATGGAGGTAGTGAAAGTGTAGTAGGTCCTCCAGGTCCACAAGGTCCTCCTGGTGCAGATGGAAGTATTGGAGATTTTCCAAATAGCTTACCTTCTACTCCTATAGTAACTACTACTGTATATGGCTTTGCAAATATTGAAATTAGTTGGACTTTTGAAAATAAAATATATTATCAATACGAAGTATATGCTAGTAAAGAAGCTAATTTTACTCCTAATATTTTTAATCTTATTCATCAAGGGCAAACATCTACATTTATGTATCAAGCTAAACCTAATGAAACCTGGTATTTTAAGGTTTGTGCTATCAATACTCATGGCGAGAGAACTTCTTTTGGGAGTGCTTATGCTACTACTATTAAAATAGATGATTTATCTAATTATGTTGAAAATATGGCAATAAATGATGCCCTAATAGGAACTTTAAACCTTGGAAGAGGTTGGATAGGTGAACTTAAAGGTAATTATATAGACGCTAAAAACTTAAGTGTAACAGATGGAAATGGAAAAAGAACGCTAGATATAGACAGTTTTGGTAATGTAAATTTAGATGTTACAAGCTTAAAAATACATTCTACAGCTATAGGTGAAGTTATTGAAGATAATGTAAATACTGTAGTAAATTCAGTATTAGATATATTTAAAGATGGTGTTCTTAGTGATGTTGAAAAGAAAATATTAAAAGAGAAAAAAGAAAATTTATTAAGAGAAAAAGCTGATATACTAGCACAAACTGAAATAATAAAGCAAAGTACAATGTTAGTAAATACTAGTGAACTAATTGATTTAAAGCAATCTGAAAGCAACTATATAAGTTCTATAGATAATTTAGTTGCGATAATAGATAAACTATTAGAAGGAGGGGAAAGTAATGGCTAGTTTAGTGGTAAGTCCAAACGTTATAAATGTGTCTGAAATTAATCAAAATACCGTTACAGTTAATTTCACATGCGACAAAACATTGACTGACGTGAAATTAAGCACAGATAACGGAAGCACTTATAAAGATAAAGTGAGCATGACACAAACAAATGCTATATTTGATATAAGCGGTATGAGTAATAATAATTATAACTGCAAATTGAAAGGTTATTATGAGGAAAATGATAACTCTGATACAATACCAGTTACAGGTATTGAGGTGGATAACTGGGATGTCAAATTAGAAGTTGGACAAACAAAGCAATTAAATGCAAGAGTGATTCCTGCGAACGCTACAAATCAAAATGTTAATTGGTTTTCAAATAATACAAGTGTTGCAACTGTTAATTCGACAGGCTTAATAAAGGCAGTAAGGGCTGGATATGCTAAAATTACCGCAACAACAGAAGATGGAAATATTCCCTATGACGTTCATGTTAATGTTAGTGCTACGCAGACTACTGTTACTTCAGGAATAAAAACTGATCCAGCAAGTGTTACTGTTGTTAGTGGTGGCACTGCTGATATAACAATGTTATTTGGGCATGATGTTGCAAACAAAAGCTTAGAATTTATGAGTAGTAATGGTGCTATTGCTAGTGTATCTGATTTAGGAAGCTATAAATACAGAATAACAGGTGTAGGACAAGGTAGCACATCGATTAGATTTAGGACTTCTGACGGGAAATTTGAGACTTCTTGTTCTGTAACAGTTACTAGTGGAAGTGCAAGTGGGGATTCAACAATAAATGAAGAATATACACAATCTTGCACATCTGAATATATACTTGACAAAATGTATCCTATGGGGCAATCACATGAAGCTATTCCGAGCGGCTTAATAACTGATACATGGAAATATAATTCTAGGTGGGAAAATCAATATAGGCCAACAGCCGTAGCTCATAGTTGTGGTCAAAGTGGATGCCCAGGAACAGGTGCATTTCAAGCACTAGGTTGTTGGTCTAATATATACAGAGTAGAGGGGACTCCTTTTAGCCAAAATACAGGTGTAGAGATGAAGGATATTAAAGTGTATGGTTGGTATAATGGTGCTTGGGAATTAGTGCAACACTTACCTGTTCCGAACGGTAATTTCTATCCCGAATCCTTTGGGGGAGATGTTAATAAGTATTTTGCAGATAGTGTTAGGCAAAATTCTACATCTAAGACTATAATACTTAGAGAAAAGAACAAAATAGATGCTATGAATTGGAATACAAATCAATTACAAACTGAAAACTGTATGTATCACCCATTCTCTAATATTAAGAATTTTGATACAAAGTATGAATATATTTATACTTGTATAGACTTACGTAAAGTGAAATGGGATGAAAATGGTATTGATGATAGAGATAGTACGCATTACTGTAGTAACTGTGGTGGTGATTGGTGGTTAGCAGAGGGATTAATGTTCCATGACTCTTGGCAACACAACAAAGGTGTATGTCAACCTAAGATGATTGAAATAACAAATGAGTGGAAGAGATTTAGCATGACAACCGTACCTCAAAATTGGCAGAACGGATTCCCAGAGTAGGAGGAGTTTCTTATGATTAAAGAAGTTATATCTAATACATTTACTATTAACGTAAATAAACAAAGTGAAATACCGCCTACTACACAAACTAAAGAGGTTGTATCTAATACTTTTAATTTAATAATTAATAAAGGGGAAGTAATTCCCCCTGAACAACTTGAAAGCTTAGAAAGTGCTCTTAAAGACTATACAGCTAAGTTAGAACATATAAGAAAGTGTATACAAATTGCAAATGAAAAAATATCTAAAAATGTATTTGATTTGAAAACTCATGAAGATATATTCAACAAGCTTACTGACAATGGCAAAAAGAAAGCTATTATTATGGAAAATGGTGAATTGTACATTAACGCAACTTATTTAAAAAGTGGGTTAATTGAAGGATGTATACTTAGGACTTCTCCAAATGGTGAAGGTCAACATGTTTACGTTGAAGGTGATATGTACTCAATTAAAGATGGTAATGATGTAAAAGCTATGTTTGGGTTTAAATCTCCAATTACAGGACAAAAATCAAATACTCCTTTCTTAGCAATAGGTCATGATGGAGTTGGTGAAAGTCATAACTATTTAGCAGGTGTGAGCTATCCAGCTACTTATAATCCAATTGGAGCAAATTATGCTTATGCAGAATGGGCATATCAATTTGTAAAAGATAACTATACTTCTATAAGATTTAATTCAAACGGAGAAATTGAGTTGAACCCCGATTATAGAGTAAGTATTGGAAGGTATTACGAATATGGCAAACGAAGGGAATTAGCTTCTATCTTTGAAAAAAATGGGAATGGATGCTTTGGAACATATTTAATTGAAGCTGTTGACGTTTTAGCTAAATATTTACGATCACCTGAAACCTTATATCTTGAATCTAATAATGGTAATGCAGGAGTAGTATTATATAGTGGAAGTGAATGTGCTTTTCAGCCTAGAGATGATTTAAGTGGTCAAATGCAATGCGGTACTCCATGGGGTGCTTGGAAGTCTGTTTTTGCTGCGAATAGTTATTCTAGTGATGGTGTAGTTGTAAGCGATATTGAAACCTTTGCTAAGGAAGATGTTGCGATAGACAATGTAATAGATAATATAGAGTTTATTAGTAGTTATAGTCAAGACGAAGCATTGCAAATGGATGTAACAAAATTAAAAAATACAAAGTTAGTTGAAGTAAGTGAGAAAACAGATGATATATTTGTTAATGAAAGCGAATTGCTTAAAATAGCAATACTTGAAATTAAAAAATTAAAAGAAGAAATAGAAACATTAAAAGTAGGTGTGTAAATGAATAAAAAATACAACTTAAAATTAGATTTGCAATTCAGATGTAATAATTCAACTATGAAGTTTAATCAATTTGATAATAATACATCTGATTTTTTTATGCGTATAACTAATGGTGGAAATTTAGTCGATATTGAAAAGGCTATAGTAGTATTAGCAACAATAAAACCAAGTGGCAAGGTTGCTAGTCAATTTCTACAAATTGAAAATGGTCTTGTATATGCAGATTTAAAACCTAATATGAGAGATGAAATAGGAACTTATACTGCACAAGCTATGCTTATATTAGAAGATGAAAGAGTAGTTACTGATGTTATAAGTTATGAAGTTGAAGAAGATAAAATATTTAGCTTATTAAATGATACTGCAGAAACTACAGAAGAATTTACATTATTGACTGATATGTTAAGCAGATTATCTACTATAGAAATAAACGAAGCTAACAGAGAAGATAATTTTAACAATATAAAAGAACAGTTTGAAATTATAAAAAATAATCATAACGAACTTGTTACAACTCAAACTGATAAAAAAGTTATAGAGTTATTAGATCCAGTTATAGAACGAGTTGATACAAAGATAGATGAAGTAGATAATAAAATATCAGAAGTTAATGACTTTGTAAAAGCTAAAGAAATAGAGATAAACGAAAACTTAGATGAAAACACTAAAAAGATAAATGACAAAATAATTGATATAGACTATAAAACACTTGTAAACACTAATAAAGTTGATGTTGCAATATCTAAGATACCACCTAAAAGCGAGTTGATAGGTCCACAAGGTCCTCAAGGTGTTCAAGGTCCAAAAGGAGATAAAGGGGATATAGGTCCACAAGGTCCTCAAGGTGTTCAAGGCCCAAAAGGTCCAAAAGGGGATACAGGTGCTATTGGTCCTCAAGGTCCTGTTGGTCCACAAGGTTTGCAAGGTTTAAAGGGTGATGTAGGTCCAATAGGTCCGCAAGGTGTAAAAGGTGATACACCAAGCATAACTCATTTAGAAACTTCTATAAACAACAAAATAAGTGATGTAGAAACTAGATTTAACGCTTTAACTTCTAAACAACAACAAGATGCAGAAGTTATAGATGCTAGGGCAGATTTTAAAGGAGTAGCATTTAATAGTTTAAAAGAGAGGATAGATTACACAGATAAACTATTACGAGATTCTACGATATCTACTATTACTACTGAAAGTGATTTTACTACTGTTGAAGCAACGTCAAATGGGTATTTTGAAGATGTGAAGCTAGAAGGTAAGACGTTGGTGAATTTAGCAAAAACGTTTAGAGATAGTGCTGTATCTGATTGGTTACAAGTGGTCGATTTGATATATGATATTACAGATAAAACTATAACTGTATGTAATTTATCAGATAAAAATATTAAATTCCAAACATCTAAATTAGATGATTCGTATAATAGTCAAATAACAATTAATCCTTTTTCATCCGTTGCAATTGCACTTAATAATGTTAAATTTAGGATGATACAAGGTGCATATAGTGATGGTTGGACATCTAGTGATTTAGATATATTTAAAAAATCAGTAGTTATCCTAGGAGGCGACCACACACAAAACCCACCTTCATACTTTGAAGGACTTAAATCAGTAGGTGAAAATACAGATGAAATAGTAGTTTCAAGTGTTAATAGTGATGAAACACAATCAGATAAAAAACAACTCCTATACTACAACAACGAAACTCAAGCGTGGGAAAAACCTACATTAAGAGAATGGGATAGTATAGAGAAACACGCAGACGGTAAGTATTACTATCACCAACGTAGTGCAGAAGTTGTGCTAAATGGTAGTGAGAATTGGAATAATGATACAAATTCATCAACGATGTCCCCAGCGACATATAGACAATCTATCCAATTTGACGCTATTGATATACCTAGTGCTGCATTTAATACGAAAACATCACCTAATATAATATCAGATTTGTTACCAACTGTAATATTTGGTGATGTGTATAGCCATAACCATATTGGGATAAGTATATCGGGTACGGGTAGTGTAGGTACTCATATAATAATAAATAATAACTTTATAGATGTAACTGAATTAAAGCAATGGTTACAAGCTAACAACTTAACAGTAGTATATCAACTAGCAGAAGAAAAAGTATACGAATGTACTAACATAGATTTAATAACATATGCAAATGAAACTAACTATGTAGTTGAAAGTGGTGTTTTATCTCCTAAAACTACACTAAAAGTTCATTCAAATATATCTAATGTAGTTAGCTTATTACAAAAGAAAGTTAGTTTACTAGAAAGCAACATGACAAAATATATGATAACTCAAAATAGATTAATGTTAGCAAGTAGATACAATGCTGATACAGTTAGCTTCAAAGTAGATGTAGCTTCTTTTAGTGATACTTTTGAATATGATAATGACTTATACGAGTTAATATTAAACAATATTCTAGTTGGAAAAGATAATTACAACAGAGAATATATAGAAAACTTGATAAGATTCTATTGGATGGACTTTGTTATTTCAGATGAAATGTATTCAACTTTATTTGAAATAATAGAAGAACAACATAATCCTAAGATAGAAGAAGAAACACCTTTGATATAGGTGTTATTTTTATGCCCTGGCATATGGCTTAAAATATGCTAAATCTAATTTTAAAAGGAGTATGTATTATGAATTGGTATGAGAATTTAAAGAAAATGATAATAGCTAAAAGATACCCAAACAAAGAAGCTATGGAATTAAAGATAACTAACTTTGTAGCTGATGGATTAATAACAGTTGAGCAAGGCTTAGAGTTAAAAGAATTACTGGACCAAAGATAATTTAATTGTGAAAGGCTAGGGATTAATTTTCCTAGTCTTATTTTTTTAAAGGGTGGTGTGTTTAATGGATTTATTTAATAATTTACAAGCTAATCATTTTATAAGGATTTTACTAATTGCTTGTATTTGGGATTTATTTTTAGGAATGCTTAGAGCATTAAAAGAAAGGAAAATCAATTCAAGTACGGGTATAAATGGGATAATACGAAAAGTTGGGATGATAGGAAGTGCTTTATTTCTAAAACTTGTTGATTTAGTAGTAAATTTTAATTTAGTAGCTTTCTTACCAAGTGAATTTCTTGATGTTATAAAAATTGATAGTATAGGTGTATGTGAGCTATTTTGTTTATGCTTTATAGCATTTGAAGTTTTATCAGCGATGAAAAACTTAACTAGAAGTAATATACCTATACCATACAAATTAAAAGAATTTATAGAGTATATGTTGGATACTTTTACAACTGAAAATAATAAAAAAGAAAAGGTGGGTGTTTAATTATGAAAAATAACAGATTAGATGAAACTAAAATAGGAAATGCTACTGTAATAGTAGATATAGTACCCAAAGGACATTGTATTCCAAATGTTAAAATAACACCGACTACAATAACTATACATAATACAGGAAATAATAATGCTAGTGCTAAAAATAATCACAACTACATGAAAAATATAAATAAAAGCGGAGAACGTAAAGCCAGTTGGCACTTTACTGTAGATGATATAGAGATATATCAAGCACAAAGTACTAATTTTAAGTGTTATCATGCAGGTACTACATCTGGGAATAATACATCTATAGGAATAGAGATATGTCAATTTACAGATGCTAATAAACAATTAAAAGCATATGAGAATGCTATAGAATTAGTTAAAATACTATTAAAGTATCATAATTTCACTATAGATAAAGTAGTACAACATAATCATTGGTCGGGTAAAGATTGTCCTCAACTTTTAAGAACAAATAAATTTGGTTATAATTGGGATTGGTTTATCAAGCAATGCAAAGGAAGTACTGGTCAAGTATCCTCAACTACAACTTTAAAAAATGGAGATTATACAGGCAAAAAAGCAAAAGTAACAGCTAATGTTTTAAATGTTAGATATTACCGAGGAACTCAATATAATGTAATAGGAAAATTAAATAAAGATGATATAGTAAAACTTAACTATTGCTTAAATGGTTGGGTATCTATTGAAGGATATAAAGGCAATAAAGGTCTAGGATATGTAAGTACGGATTATTTAGAATTAATATAAGAATATTTATGAGATAAGAGGAGGGGCTTAATGCCCCTTCTTTTTTTATGTAATAAATTATTTGTCGAAAAGTTTTTAAATTATTTTTATATTTTTATTGCATAACGTAACGTTATCAGGTTATAATATAAATATAATAAATAATAAAAACGGAGGGTAATAAAATGAAAAATATAATGAAAGAAGCACACAGATTAACAAAATTAATAATAAAGAAAGGAGATAGTTATAAAGCTACTTTCAGATTATGTTTATCATTTGCGCACTCTAAAGCTAAAAAGATTGCTAAAACTATTGAATACAGAACAACTAGAGGACACGAAGTTAGTGTAAAAATAGGTGAAGGAATAACAGTTTCAGATTTAACTGTAAACGGAATAAAGGTAATAGAAAACAACAAAAGTAAATACAGATGTTTCTTATGTAAAGGTTACATATACGTTGCACTTGAAAAAGATTATAAGAAGATAGGTGCTACTAGACCTGCTCAAATAACTTTCAATGATGAAATGGACGCATTGTACAAAGATGTAACTGTTGAAAGAGAACTTAAAGATAGAAAAGAAGAAGAAAAAGCATTAAGATTAGCAAACTTACAAGTTGAATGTAAAAAACATGAAGTATTTTTAGATAGACTTTTTTCAGATATAAATTTCATATAATTATCTAAAAAAATAATAAAAAAGTATTGTATAACGTAACGTTGTATACTATAATATAATTAAGAAAGTTAAATAAAGAGAAAAGGAAGGTATTGAGAATGAATAAAGAATTAAAAAGTAGAGTAGATAAATGGTTAGGGGAATTACCTTATATATCAAAAATGTATCTAAAAGATTATAGCAATGGTCAATATAGTATGAATTATATAACAACTCACCAAGTAGTTAATTACTTTAAAAGTGAAGCTGAATTAAAATTATTCATGGATGAGATAGACGAGAATAGAAGAATGTTATCAGAATATGAAAGTGAATTAGGTTTATAAAATTATGGAAGCTAGAAATTTAAAAATATCATTTAATAAAAGTGGTGCAGGCAATTTAACTCCTAAAATATCACTTCCAGCAGTTTGGATTAAAGAAATGGGTATAGATCTAGAAAATAGGGAAGTTGAAGTTATATTTGAGAATAATGAGATAGTTATAAGAAAAAGGAAGTAAAATTATAATAATATCAACAGATGCTAGGGCTATATGCTCTAGCCCTTTTTTATGCAATAAACTAATTAATAAATAAAGTATTACATATATTTCGTGATTTTATGATTGATTCAATATATTGAAAATACTTAATTTTATAATAATTAATATGTTTTAGGGAAATAGTTGGATAAGAACACTTAAATACCAAGTCTCGAATCAAATATTTAAATATCATAAAACATATTACAAGTTATATATATCACCAAACAATATATTATATATAAATATATTGCTACAGGAGGTGATAGCATGTATCCAGATTTATACGGTATTAAAACTTATAAAACTACTTCGTTAAGAATAGAAGAGGAAAAATTAAATATATTAAGAAATATTGCAAAGAAACAAGATAGAAGTGTTAATTATCTAATAAATGATATTATAACAAATCATATTAATATATATTATAAAGATAGCGAAACTATTTTATAATCATATGTTATAATATAAATAACAACTCGTCGTGTTAGCACTAGAACACAAATAAGGGATTCTTTAGCTAGTGCAGATGGTAACTAATAACCAAATTGCATAATATCAACTAAAAGACTAGGTAATTACTTATCCTAGTCTTTTTTATATGTAATCATTTATAACTAAATAACACCAAACTATCCCTCCGATAAATAATATAGTTGGCCCTATTAATAATCCATATCCTAAATTCATAAAAATGCCTCTAATTATTATGACAAACTATACATCTATCATATTTAAAAGGTCTGCTACCTTCACAGAATCTACAATATTGGTAATTTTTATTATCCCATTCTTGATGATCTACTTCACTCCATTTACAGTTATCTTGATGACTTCTATCATCATCTTTTTTATCATCGAACCAACCCATATTATACACCGTCCCTTCGTTATTACTAATAAGTATTACCACATTTATTTTAAATATTCATGCATACTTAAAATATCAACATCTCGCATCCGCTCGATTTGCTATTTTAAACTCTTTAAATTACATACTTTAAACTTAGTAATATTCTAAATCAACCTAGTTGATTTTTAAAAATAATAGTCACATATTTATGCATATAAGCATATACATAGTAATATAACAGGTTAATTAAGGGGTTGATTATTATGCAAGCTAGAGATAAAAATATAATTAATTTTATTAATATGGTGGAGATATGTAATAAAAGTCATATAAAAGAATTATTCTTTCCAGATGTTCACCAAAACATATGTATGAGGAGGTTAAAAAAATTAAGTGATGATGAGTATATTAACAGAATGAAATATGATGGTAATACATTTATATATTATTCTGATAAAAAGCCAAGTAAAAGGATCATTAATCATGATTTATATATCACATCATTAGTTGTAAATATGCTAAAAAATAATTTTGAAATTTTAGAGTTTAAAAAGTCCTTTGTTTTAGGTCCGGTAATATCTGATGCTTATATAAAATATAAAGATCCAGAAGGTAAAACAAGACATCTAGTATTAGAAGTTCAATTATCTAATAAAGTTGAAGATTGTGTATTAAAATATAAAAACTTTAAAAATATAATTCTAGATAATGATATTAATTGGGAAACTATTCCAAGGGTTTTAGTTATTACTGATATGTTACAACGAATAGAGTTACGTGGTATTAAAGTTTTATATGATGATACTACTATGAGTAATATAAAAAACATAATATAAAGGAGGTTGCTATTATGAGTGAGAATATATTTGAAACATTAGTTGATTGTTTAGTTGATAGCTGTAAAATACTATTTAGAAATAGTAAAAATACATTAGGATTAAATACACACGATTTTGATAAATTATTTAAAGAAATTGGAATATGCAATAAGTCGAAAGAGTTTCCAAAATTATATGGCATAGTAAATGATGACTATTTTAAGGTATATCAGTTTACAGTGCCAGTCGGTCTATCGATTGATGACTTTAAGAAGCATACAGAAGCAATTAAGCATTTTATGAATGTAGATAATATAAACATAGTTAGAAATAACAAGCTAATAGAAATCAAGATACTTATTAAATTACCATACGAAAATTATGATCTTGAGAGACATAAAGCTAAAGGTTATAAGATACCGGTAGGAATTGATTTAGATAATTATAAGATACGATATTGGGATTTAGCAGATGGAGCAAATGCAAATTGCTATATTGCAGGGTCAACACGTTGTGGGAAATCTAATTTATTAAGATTAATAATGACTATATTAACTCAAAAAAGTTGTGCTGATATACAATTTAGCTTGATTAATCCTAAAAGAGTTGATTTAGTTGAATTTAAGAATGTGAAGAATACAAAGCATTATACAGAGATAGAATCAGAAGCTACAGATATATTAATTGCTAATATTGAAGAGATGCAAAGAAGATATATTTTATTTGCTAAAAACAAAGTAAAAACAATATGGGATTATAGAAATAAGGTTAATAAGATGCCAGTAAGATTACTTGTAATTGAAGAGATGTCAACGTTTGAAGGTAATAATAAATTCCATGAATCACTTAGATTATTAGCTCAACAAGGAGCTGGAGCAGGTATATTATTACTCTTAACAACTCAGTTACCTAATAAAGATACAGTTCCAAACTTAACAAAGAATAATATTAACACTGTGATTGGTGGTAAGTGTAAAGACAGTATACGTTCCGATATCATAGTTGAAGATGGAGATTTACATTTACTTCGAGGTAAAGGGCATATGAAGGTATTTGATAGTGATGAGCATGGAACTGAAATACAAGTATTGTATGTAGATGATACAGTAGTTGAAGAAATAACAAATAATAATATTAGTAGTAAAATAAAAAGAGATATAGCAGGTGCAACTACTACATCTCTTGGTGATAATGCATTCCCTGGCAAGGAAATATTATCATCTAAATTATAGCATATTATTATAATTTAGGGGGATTAATTATGAATCGTTCAAGTTTAGTAACTACAACCTTTTGTAGAAAATGTAAAAAGCTTAGAAGTTGTTTAGAGACCAATACTGTAAGTACTTATAGATTTTTATGTAAAGAATGTGGAAAAGAAGAACACTTAATAGGTCAATGTATTAACTGTGGGCGAGAAGGCATTGATAGTGAATTACTAAAACATGGTGGATATTGCCATTTATGTGAAAATGATAATATTATAGAATGTGATTTATGTGGAGTTGAAGTATATAAAAGTAATTCGATAGATGGGATATGTGAAAAATGTGCTACAGGAGAAAATAGAGAATGTATAAAATGTGGCAATTATTTTTCAAAAGATAAATTAACTAGTGACAACTTATGTCCTAAATGCAGTATTAGGATTCATAAAAGACTTAGATCATCTGAAGTAAATGAAATTGTTGAATGTATCGAGTGTGGCAGAGAAGTATTAGTTAATGATTTAAATAATAATGGGTTATGTATATATTGTCACTGTGAAGGCTTAGAAAATGAAATAAAAAAATTAAAAAGAATAAAAAAAGCATATTTTTAAAGTAATTAAGTACCTCCTCATATTAGGAGGTACTTTTGTTGATAAAATCATTTTTTATGTTGATAACTATGTTAGTTCTGTTGATAAGTGGTTATTTTCTGTGGAGTCAGGTTCCAAAACTGACACGAATCCGTAAAAGTATTGAAAATACTAATAGACATAAAACTATTTCTTTTATGCCACATATTTCACCTCATAAAAATTAAGTTTGTGAAGGAGTTTATCTATACGTATAGAATTACTACTCAATATAATTTAAATATATTAAGTAGGTGAATTAATTTGGGTGAATCAAATAAGCGTAAACTTACACTAAGTGTAGAAGACAATCTAGTTAAGACACTTAAAGTAAAAGCGATACAGTATGATCTTACAGTAAGTCAACTTGTTGAAGTACTTGCTAAAATAGCTGAACGTGACAAAAAGCTATTCAATGAGTTAGTTAATAAATATAAAGAAGTGTAGCTATATGATGTAGCTACACTTCTTTATATACTAAAGTATTTTCCCTACTAGGAATATACTTAAAAAGACTAGGATAAACCTAGTCTAAGTCCATTTTATTTCGTTATTTTCTAAATAGAATATGCAACTTTCACCTTTTGCATCTATAACCTTTATAGAATTTCTATCAATTAATTCTAACTTAATATATTCTATCTCGAAATTTTCTTTAATGAATTCTAAAACCTTAAATTGTTCTACAGTATTTACTTTCATGTTCATTACTCCTTTATAGATTTAATAATTTAAATACAAATATATTCTATATTTTCATAATCAAAATATATTAAACCAAGTAAGTCTTTGTCTACACATTTCCAAACTAACTCTAGTTCTCTATAATCTATATCATCATCTTCATCATCTTCAACTATCATATTCATACTATTTACACTATAATTATTAATTATCATTTCTGCATGATCTATAGCATATTCTTTTATAATCTTTTCAAGTTCTTCTTTACTTGGTTTATTTTTAAATTCTAATTCAAATAAATTTTCTAGTTCATAAAGTTCAAAAAACCATTTGCTATAGTATTCTTTTTTACATTTATCTTCAAGACATACTACAACTAATACTTGTCCAACTATATCACTTATTTTGTACATATTATTAAACTCCTTTTTTAAATTTCTTACAATATATAACTGCATCTTTCGATAAACTTAACACTTTGCACTCATTTTTACACTCTTTGCAAGTTTTAGATATAAATAAGTTATCTAAGACTTCCTCAAAATATAACTGTTCCATATGTACCATACCTCACTACAAAGTATATCCAAAGAAATATTGTAATATAAAGTTTGTAATCTTTAACCATGCTACAGTTGTAGCACATATTATTCCTATAGCTGCTATAGTAACAATTACTAATATTAATATCCCTATTATTGTTCCAAGCATTCCATGCTCCTTTTCTAACTTAATTAATCCATTTAATAATTCGTTCATTTGTATATCCTCCTTGAATTTCACATACAAGTGGTATATACTATTACTTGCGAGGTAATAGGGCATATCCATCTTGGATGTGTTCTTTTTATGTAATTATATTGTCTTTAGTCAGTAGAGTAGCATCTACTGACTTTTTTATTTATCTAATCTGGCATATCATCTTCCATTATATTTAATTTTTTAGCTAATGGATCTATTGTTTTTTCAACTTGTTTTTCAACACACCCTTTATTATCATCAACAATAGGTTCTAATTTACCTGCTTGTTTTTTTAATCCTCTATATTCAGCTACTAAATATTCAATAGCTGTATTACGACTTGTTATGTTTTGATTTTTTTGTATGTTCTCTATCTCTTTCCATACAAACTCTTCTACATGTATTGTACTTGATTTCTTAGCCAAATTTTCTACCTCCTAGAATTTTCTTTTTGCAACTTCAAATAATCCTTTGGCTGTAGCTAATTGAGCATCTTTAACTCTTATAAATTCTTCATCAAATTCTAAGTTTATAGACGTTCCTCCTGCTACATATAAATCCATTTCTGATTTATTTATCCAAATATCCTCTATTCTTTGAGCTAAGTTTTCAGATCCTAAAGAATAGGACTTTGCTTTTAAATAATCGTAATCATTAGATGTATCTATTTCATTTACATCTTTCATTATATTATTATCTCTTAATGCATCTTGAACAGTAGTTAATAAAGTTCTATTACCAAACTCAATTGTATTTGACATTTTATCATTGAATATAAATCCTTTGTCAAAATATGAAAGTTCTGTAGTTCTAAATCCAACTGAAACTAATCCAACTGGTTTATCTTCATTAATTTTGCCGCCTATAGCATGTATTAATGCAGCATCACCTTCTCTAAGTATAGAAATATTATTTATATAAACTTCTTTAGTTGATCCATTTATTTTATTTTTAACTTTTATTGTTTTGCCTTTATATTTTTCTATAACATCTTTTAACACTGATTTACGATAGTTTTTATAAGGTACACCTAACATAACATCAACTTTATCTTTTACAGCTACTTCACTAAGTGCTGCTGCAAATAATACTTCTACAGTATGACTTGTTTTACTATCTCTTGAGTTTCTTACAGGTACTTGTGATTCCTTCTCAGCTAACAATCCAATGAAATAATTCTCCTTGTTATATTCTATATAAATAGGTTTTTCATTTTCTTTGTCCATATATTCAGATAAATCTATATCTCTACCTTCTCCAAATACTGATTTAAATACTGAAACATGCTCAATATTGTCTACTTCTGAATATGCTTTTACATATCCTCTACCAAAATCAAATCCGATTTTTTGAATATTTTCCATTCTATACACCATCCGTTAATATATTGTTGAGTTGTTATTAACTCTAAATTTATTGTACTATATTATAGTTAAGATGTCAACAATATATTAATTATTGCATTATTTTTTCGTTAATATATTGTTGATTTGTTATTAATTTTAAATTTATCGCACAATGATTAAGTTGATATATTAACAATATATTAACTGATGGTTTTTAAATATTTTTTATACTTTATCATTTTTCTACAAATTTTTCAAAGTACTATATGTTAATCTAGTTCTTGAGGTGATATATAATGAGAAAAATAAAAATAATGATATTATTAGGGTTATTATTAATATCTACAGTTGCTTGTTCATCAAAAAATAATCAAAATGAACAATCGCTAGAGGATACTACAAGTAATCCTATCAATGAAAAAAAAGAAAGAGAGTTTTTAATCACAAAATACTTTGAATTAGAAAAAGGAGTATCTTATAATGACGCTTTATCTATATTAAATAACTCTGATATTGAAATTAATGATCCTGGGGAATTTGATGCTGAAGCAGGGTATAGAAAAAGAGAAGTATCTATCTCCGATAAAAATAATAAATTAGATTTAGTTTTTAGAGATAATAAATTAGGTTCAAAGACATTTACATATGATACTGATAATACAAATAGTACATGGTTTTATTCTAACTACTATGATATTTTAGATGCCAAAGATACATCAGAAGAAGATCATGGTATTTGGGTAAATGCAATTAAATGTACTAATTTTACTGATGAATATGAAATGAATATTTACTTACAAGATAATAATTTCTAGATAAAAAGGTTGCTCTTTATTGAGCACCTTTTTATTTTATATTAATTCCTGTAAGGTTAATGCTTTAAACCTACTAGGTATATATTTTAAAATACCATTTTATTGTATTAATCATATATTGATATAAAATACCTTAAGAAACTATTTAAGTGTTATTTTGCTCTTTAAAATGCACTTCTAATTATTATAGAGTATTTTATCGAATAATGTTTTAAAACCTCTTACAAGCCAAAAATAACGCTTTTATTGATATGTTTTATTGATAGTATATATATTATATTGAATTTATTTTTAAAATTTGATATAATATTAAATAGTTAATTTGAATAAATAATATATTTAACACTTTCAATTGTTTGTGGCGAACTTTTGAAGGTGTTTTTTATTTTTATAATATAATTCATTTTTCTATGCTCCAATCTCGCTTAAATCTACAATACCAGCTTCTTCTAACTCGATTAAAAGTCTAACTTCTTCTTGTGTCAATGAATCAAATCCTTTTTCCATGTAGTTTATATATGCTACCTCATGCATTTCAGTTCTTTTAAATTCAAAGTTAGGAGTAAAATCTTTTACAACAGGATCTTCCCCTGGAACATCATATTCATTATTTTTATTTTCTTTTATTTCTTCTAAAATTGTATTGTATGCCATTAATATATAATTCAATGTATTTGCACCATGAACCAATGATCTATCTAATGCATTCTGTAAAGTTTCATAATCTAAGTCTATTAATTCTATCTTTTGCATCCTACCCATTCTTATATGCGGTGCCATTTCTTTCATAAGTTTTACATTTGGATGCTCGTTTAGTTCTTTTATTTGTTTTGCCCTTCTACTTTTTTCTTTTCTCTTATTAGCTATATTTTCTGCAACTTCTTTTACTGATTGTATCCCCATTATTTTATAAATATTTGTATTATTTTCTCTATTGTTTTCATTTTTTCTAGTTTGTTTTTTTATAACTCCTTTTATCTCAAGAGAATCTATTGCATCAATAGCGGTTCTTTTACTGCATCTCATTTTAGCAGCTATAGTACTATAGCTTGGGAAACAACTATCATCACTATTAGCATATCTAGCAAGAACCATATATGCTAATACTTCACTTTTAGTGAATCTATCTATATTATCTATTATTTCATTGTCAACTATTGTAAAATTAAATTTTCTGCCTTCTTGAACTTTAATATTCATCTATGTTTACTCCTTTCTTTTTCAATTCATTTTCATATTTATCTAATAGATCCTTAACCATTCCACTAAAATTTCCATCATATTCTATCTTAGCTAACTTATAATATCTATCTCTTTGTTCTTCAGATACTTTTATTCTTACAAATTTATCTAATGCCATATGTACACCTCTTTTTTTGATTAGTAGCTACTATAAAAATAATATAACATAATTAGTAGCTACTAATCAATATTTATTTTAAAATTTTTATTTTTTTATTGAACATCAAGATATCTTTGTTAGATAAGTAGATATTATTAAAAAAATAGGTCTTGTTAAGTAGGTCTTATTTGGGTGAAATAATTTCACTAGGTGATGAAATAATTTCACTATGTGGTAGTGAAATAATTTCACTAGGTGGTGAAATTATAAACTTATTCACATGATGCTTTATGTTAATAATGTTAATAAGTGATTTAAAGCGTTGAAATGACTAACTTTATTGTGTTGATAAAATTGTTAATAAAAATAAAAAATGCACCTATTTTATTAAACAAGTGCATCAAATCAACTAATTATAATAATCATAAAAACAAAAAAGCATCAATAAAAATTGATGCTTTTTGTTACTTTTTCAATTTTGAATTCTCAAGCTTATCTTTATAAAAGCTAGCTATAGTTTTAATATCTAAATTTAATCTATTCACTAAATCTATAATGTCATCTATTCTTGGATTGTCATAACTATCTAATATTTCAAATTGATCTTTTGTTAAAATCTCTTTCCATTTTGTACTCATAGAATATATCCCCCAATAAATAATATCACTAAAATAATACCATTATTTAGAAAAATATTCCATTCTACGTTTTGCGAAATAATTAATTAATTCAAGATAATCGGCATCTAATGCTTTTGCGATATAATAAATAATATCAAAACTTAAATTTAACTGTGAAGGATTGTTCTCAATTTTGGATATGTAACTTCTATCACATAAAATTAATTCTGCTAGTTGTGATTGAGTCAAACCTTTTTTCTTTCTCAAATTCCTTATCAATAAAAACACCTCTATTTAAACTATATGTTATCAGAATATAGATAAATTTGAAATATCGTGTCGGAAATGTGATTGGTATTCACATTTTTATTGATAAAAATATGATAAAATATTATTAAAGAATGTATGAGCGCTCAAATATAAAAAACAGAGGTGAATAATGTATTATATTAAATATAAGTGATTTAGCAGTTAAAATAAAAAAATTGACCGTACATATGTTTGGAACTGATGTTTGTAATTAGTCCTAATATATGGTAAAATAAAAATACAAATAATTTACATATTAAAATAATTAAAATTGATTTAATTAGAAAAATACGTATAAATATTTAGGGAAGTTTACGGGCATTAAACATTTAGAAATATTTATATTTGGAGGAATCGAATGGGAGCTCAAGAATTAAGGGAAAATATAATAAAACTTTTAGATGATATAAATAATGTAAAAATATTGACTTTAGTGTTAGGGTATATAAATAATATAAAAAATAAGAGACAGTAAATTATACTGTCTCTTATTTTTTTTCTATTAGAGCATCAATAAGATTTTCTATTAAATTTAAATATTTTTCATCTAATGATACTAATTTGGAAGTTATACTATGCAACTGAGCATTATCAGATAAAGATATTTCAGCTAATGCCTTTGTTAAATCGTTTATTTCTTTTGGGATAGTATTTTTCTCACCTGTTCCATGCCTAAGCCAATTCTCATTGACATTAAAGTTAAAACAAATATCTCTAATAGTTCTATCACTTACATTTCTAATATCTTTTTCATAACATCCAATTATACTTCTAGACAATCCTATTCTTTTTCCAAAGTCTTCTTGAGAGAGTCCTTCTGATTTTCGAATCTCAGATATTCTTTTTCCTATACTCAAAATGACACCTCCTTATAAGTTGAATACATATATATATTAAAATAAAAAAAGTTACAATGCAACATTTTTGCAAATAAAATAAAATAAAAATGTTGCATAATGTTGCAAAGTGGTATATTATGAAAGTGTAGAAGTTGAAAAATGGCAAAGGGGTGTATTAAATGACTGAAAATATAATAATGAACATAATACCAAAGTTAAAACAATTAGATGTCAATAAATTATATTTAGTAGAAGAAGCAATGAATCATTGTCTAGCTGTTCAATCTTTAGAAAAGATAAAAAATGAAAGAGAAATAGTAAAAAAATATGTTCAATATGAAACTGAAATAAGTGTGTAAAAATATAAAATCACACACTTGTAAAAATTGAATGAAAGCTAGTTTTTTAAAAGTCGAGCAGGCTTTTATAGGACTTGCAATAGGTGATAACATTTAACTCATAAAATAGTGAGTATAAACAAAGTAATATGGAATTTGGGGACCTGTTATGAGAAGTAAATTAAGAAAAAGATATATAGAAAGTGATTATGAAAGATTACATACAAGATTAAGTGAAGAAGTTCAATGTGAAACTGAATTAGATAATATAGTTGATGTTAGAACAGGGTGTATATTCGATACAAAAACAATAACATCAGGTCCAATACGAGAAGTAGAAGTATTTCCGCTTTATTTAAAAAAGGAAATGCCTGATGAGTGGAGACGAAAAGAAACCAAAGAAGCTCGAAAAAATCTAAATGATAAAAATGCTAGAAAGAAATTTATTAGGAAACTAAATGCTAATTTTAATAAAGATGATTATTTCTTAACTTTAAATTATTTTAAAGAACTAAGACCTAAAGATCATAAAGAAGCCAGAAAGCATATGCGAAACTTTATACAGACTTTGAATAGGAAATATGAAAAAGAACAACTAAAAAATGGAGTTACTAAGAGTAAATTAAAGAAAATAAAGTATATGTTTGTTACAGAGTATTCAGAAGATAAAAAAATAGAATGCCATCATCATTTAGTTATGAATGCAGTATTACCTATAACAGTAGTAAAGAAGGCGTGGAAATTTGGGAGTAGAGGTAAGATGGATTATCTAGATCCTGATGATATGCATTTTACAGGATTAGGTAATTACTTATCAAAAGACCCTAAGGGTAAAAAACGATGGTGCTGTAGTAAAAATCTAAAAGACCCTGATATTACAAGAAACTTATCAAAATTCAGTAAAAAGAAAGTAAAAGAAATGAAAGATAATCAGAACTTAATAAAATTTGAAATGGAAAAAGCTAATCCTGGATATATATTTGTGAAATCTGAAGTATACATCAATACATATAATGGGATGCCTTACATATACGCTACAATGCGGAGAATAGATTGAGGGGGATAATTAAAAATGGAGATAAGGGGAGAAGGATTAGAGTTAGAAGCTAATCAAAGAATACTTGATGATATGAAGGAGCTACTAGATAAATATGCTCTTAAATATATGAATACAAGCGCATTTATGACAATCAATAAATGTGTAGATGAATTGGTTTACGTGGAACAGTATACAAGATTAAAAGAAGTTATATAAAAAGAAAGTGTGGAATCTTAAATGAATAAATTAATGATATTTGAAAATAAGAGAGTCGAGGTACTTGAATTTAACGGTAATATCTTATTTAATCCTAAACATGTAGCAGAATGCTTAGATATAAAAAATATAAATGATGCAATAGCTAATTTTAATGAAAAGCAAAAAATCAAGCTAAGAAATTTAGATATAGCTAATACCGACATCCGAAAATTAAACAATGCAGGAGAAAATTTTTTAACTGAAAGTGGAGTATACAAACTGATATTTAAATCTAGAAAAGAAGAAGCTGAAAGATTTCAAGACTGGGTAACAGATGAAGTACTTCCAAGTATAAGACAAACAGGTGTATACGAAGTAAAAGGATTATCAAAAGAACTACAAGCTATATTTGCAATAGATAAAAAACAACAACAAATGGAAGTAAAAGTTGATTATTTATATAATCACATGACTATAGACTATGAACAACAAGAAAACTTAAATCAATTAGCAAGGAGCAGAGCAGTAGATCTCCTTGGATGGAAAACATCACAAGCATATAAAAGGGTAAGTAAAAAGTTGTTTTCAGAATTATGGAGAGATTATAAAAGATACTTTGGAGTAAATAGTTACAAGAATACAGCTAGAAAAGAATATGAGAATGCTAGAGAGTATTTAATCAAATGGAGTCCTTCAACCAATCTTAGAATAGAAATAGAAGCTATAAATGGACAATTTTCATTTGTTGAATAGGAGGTTAAAATATGAACACATTTATAAGGTTTATGAGTATCTATATATTAACTTATTTAGCTGTATCTTACATAATGTGCAAGTAGGAGATTGAATATGGAGGAAACTAGAGTGATATTTACATTATCGTGTAAATGTTGTGATGATAAGCAAAATGTACTAGTTGATAAAAATAAAGCAATAAAACTAGAAAAAATAAAAAATGAAATTATATGTGACAAGTGCATAGAAAAAGGGAGATTGAAATGATAATTCATAGATATATAACTCACGTGTTATCGAAAGAATCAGACGAACCAATATTAAATGATTTTGAGGGTAATATAAATCCTCAGATAGATAAGTTTTTACAAAGCATTATAAAGAAAGTAAGCAAAGATGATTTATTAAGAAGAGCTAAATTTGATTATAAAAAAGAAAATACAGTTAGAGAATGTTGTGAATCTATAATACATAATGAAAATACATTTATAGAAAACTCAAAAGAAATAGCATCATATTTATTTGACTTAATAAAAATAAATTCAGATATGGATTCATGTGATTTGGTTATATGTTTATATACAATTAAAGACCAAAGAAGAGTAGCAATAATAAAATTAGACTATAAAGCATCTTATAATCATTCCATAGAGTTTAAAAATGATAAGTTTAATATACAGATAAAATTAAATGAAGAAGTAATATCAGATACTAAAAAACCTAAGCAATGTGCATTAGTAGGCATTAGCAGCTTAAATAGCGAGTATGACTTAGAAATATTAGATAAGGATTCGGAGAAAGAACGTATTAGTTCTAAGTTTATAAATGAGTTTTTAGAAGCATACAAGATAGAAGATGATACATATAAAACTAGAATATTTATAGCATCAGCTAAAGTATGGTTATCTAATGCATGGATTAAGAGTGGTTATGTAAGAGACATAATAAAAAGTGATAGAGCAATAGAAGTTCTTGAACATGTTTTATTAAATAATTCAGTTATAGATATAAGAGAATTAGCAGATAGAATATTTAAGTTTGAAGATAAAGAACTTAAAACAGAGTTTATAAATAGCATGGAACAAAATAATTTATCTAGTTTTAATATAGATAAAAAAGTAGCAGAAAAGATGCTAAAAGATAGGTATTTAAAAACAAATACAGGGATTAAAATATCAGCCAAGTTAGAACATATTAGAGATAATTCGAAATTCATAATAAAAGAAAATGATAAAGGATCATATGACTTGATACTAAGAAATATAGAACATATTGAGGTGGTATAGGTGTCAATAATTAAAGGTAAGGATGAGATTATAAAGATAGCACAAAAAATAGCCAAAGATATGGGAATAGAAAAACATGAGATTCCAAATTCAACTAAATGTTATGACATATATATACTAGCTGTAAGAGAATATGATCAAAGACAGAAAAATAAAAATGATAAATATAAGGAGGATTAGTATGAGTAGAGATATATTAAAAACAATTAAAGGTATGTTGTGTAAGAGTAATGATGAAATAGATGAAACATTAAATAAATTAGTTACTAAAAATGAAAATACAAGTCCAATAGAACTATTAAAAGAATCATTAGAAATAACACCGTTACTACCTTATTTTCATGAAGATGAAGATAGTGAGGTTTCATACAGAGATAAAATAAAGAAAAAAACTGAACAAAATAGAAAAATAAATATTATAAATAAAGTCAGAAACTCAATAAATATAGCTATATTAGACGGCAGATATTCAACAGAAGTTCATTTTAAAGATGTAGATGATGAAATATTAAACGGCATAACCGAAGAACTTGCAAAAATGGGCATTACAACATCTATATCTGATTCTGAATTGTTTGATTATGAATCAGGAATAGACAAGAAATTATTTATAAGTTGGGAGTAAAGCAAATGAAGAGATTAAAGAAACTAACTAGAAATCAGAAAGAGTTTTTAGAAAATAGATTAGGCGTTGATAGTAAAGACTACCTAGTAGAGAGAAACACTTCGGAATTTACGGTATTTTACAATAAAAAAACTAATGAAAAAATAATCTATCATAAAACATTTGATTCAATAGTAGATGAAATATAGGAGGTTGTAATTATGTTTGTTGTACCTAAGAAGAGACATGATAGAGTTGTCGAAGAAAAAAATAATGAGATAGAAAACTTAAAGAAAAGAATAAAGCATTTAGAATCTGAGGGTGAACTTAAAACAAAGAAATTGAATGAAACTACATATAAATTAAATTGTAAGGCAGAACAAATAAGCAAGTTACTAATAGATAATTGCTGCCTAAATAATGAGCTAGAGGATAAAAATAGAGAAATAGTTGTTGTAAGAACTTTAATAACGCTTGAAGCTGATAATAAGATAAAGAGATATGAAAATATCAAAAGTAGAACTAAGAAGACCAGAATAAAAGAAAAGTGTGAACGTAAAATAGAAGACTATATGATGAGAAAATTAGCATATAGCAAGGAGTAGTAATGAAAATCTTAATAATATTAGTAATAAATATTGTTGCATTAGTTGGAGCATTAGATGCTCTAGCTATTGCAGCTAGAAAATATAAAAAGTAGGATGGAGAAAATGAAGCTTAAAGATGATTTTATAAAACAAGGTTCTAATCAATTACTCTCAGATTGGGGACATGATATTAGCTTAAAATATGATTATAAGGATGAAAACTCAAATGAAGTTAAAAATTATAAATTAAATAAGAAAGAGTTAGATCATTACTTGAAAACAGGAGTATTACCAGAGCGTATAGGAAAATAAAAAACATATTTAGTAATACAAAAATGCACATTGAAAAGTGAATATAGAATTTATTACTCAAAGTTTAAACTCTAATATATTTATTTTATTAAGATATTTTGTCGAAAACTTTTTTAACTTTTTCATAAAAAAGTGTTTAATTCGTTACGAATTATGCTATAATATAATTAAGATAACAAGTTAAGAAAGTTATCAAATTAAAATAAAAGGATGGTATTGAGAATGAAAAAATTTATAATAGAAACAAGTACATCATTTGATGAAATGGTTGAAGAATATGGATTAGAAGGAATTAGTGATCTAGATATAACAGATGAATTAAATAGACATGAAGAAACTATACAAGAAAAAGGAAGAATAGAAGCATGGGATTATAATGATGGAATGCTAGAAATTTTCATAGAGGATTAATTATGAGGAAAGATAGAATAAGCTTTGATAATTTCTCAGAATATCAATTAGGGATATTCTGGGGAATAGCTTCATTTTCTGATGATAGAACTACTTTTAGATGTAAAAATAAATATTTTTTAGATATTATAAATAAAACTTTAAATAATACTGTTTATTTACAATATGCAAAGGATAAAGATCAATACGTTCTAAAATCTCAACTAATAGATATAGAAAGTTTTATAATTAATAACTGGACAGATAGAAATGCATATATTCGGGATGTTCCAAGTTTAAAGTGTTATAAAGATTTTTTGAGAGCATACATAGAATTACATTCTAGCTTAGATTACTCTACTAGATATAGCAATAATAGAAAAAATAAATATAAAGCATTAAGGTTAAGAATCTATGGGAATTTCCAATTAATAGACTCTATAAACCATATAATTAATAAAGAAATACCTTCGATTTCATTAAAAACAACTCAAAAAGCGGCTAACAAAACTACAAGAGTGTTATATTATTCCTCTCCATCTGAAATAATTGATTTATTTTCATATATTGAAGGAGAGGAAAAATATGAAGAATATTGGGAAGAAGTAAAAATAAAAATGAAAACACCTAGAAAGGAATATTAATATGGAAGAAAGACAAGCTAAAGTATCATTTAATAGAAGCGGAGGAACTGCAAAAGGGACTGCAATCACTAATAGAGTTACAATTCCAACATCCTGGATAAAACAACTTGATATAACAGAAGAAAGCAGAGAAGTTAAATTAATATTAGATAATGACAAGATAATAATAGAAAAAATAAAATAAATATATTAGAGTTTAAACCGAGTGATAAATTTTTATATCACTCTTTTTTAGTGCAAAATAAAAGATGGGTTTTAGTATGAAGATTAAAAATAAGTGGTGGACAAGAAAAGTATTATGTTTCTATTGTAGACAGCAAGTTATAGATAATAAATGCGGTTGTTGGCTTAGAAATTTATAGGAGGGTTATTATGCAAGTAAAAGAGCTTTTAAGGATATCAAACTTTGAGAATTATAGTATAAAAATTGAAGGTGAAGATAAATCACACTTTGTAAATAAAGATAAAGCATTTGAAAGATTTGCATGTATGTATATTACAGAAATAGATTATACGATTATATTCTGTAATAAAGGCGAAGATTACAACTCACATGAAAGTGTACTAGCGTTAAGATTATTGGTTATAGATAAAGATAAGGTATACAGTTAAAAGAGGAGTTTTAGAATATTAAAATCAAAATTTTAAAGGAAGTGATAATGTGGAAAATCTACAATTAATATTATTAGTAGTATTTTTTATTTCATTGCTTGGAAGGAAATAAATATAGAACTATTTAAGAAAAGTTAGGTGAGATTATGAAGTCAATAAATTTAATTGCAATAGTGATATGCGTATTTGCAATGTTAATTAATTATAATAATATGAATATTTTAGTTTTAAATGGCTTTTTGAGTATTATAAATACACTTTTATATTTAAGTGAATAAGGTATGAAAAATAAAATTTTTAAGGAGAAATGAAAGTTATGAAGGCAATATTAAATATGTATGATAGTTGTTTAGAAAATGTAGAAGTTGGTGAAGGTGATTATGTGGTTGCCAATACAAATGAATTTGGATTAAAAGAAGGACATAAATATAAAGTATTAGAAGTTGATTCTTACGATATGATTACGATAGAAGTGTATGAAGGTCATACTGATATGTATAGCATAGAGTATTTTGATGAGTGTAAATTCTAATTAAAATAAAACTTTTATAGGAAGTTTGGTATCGACATTTATGTCGGGAGCAGAGGAGAAAGTTATGAATAAGTTTCAAAAGGTAGCAAGTAAGTTAGCTATATTTGATAATTTAGATATATCGAATGGACAAGATAGAAACTATTATAGACAAGCAAGAAATGAATATATAAAAATATTTAGAAGTAAACGATGTGATAATACTGATAAGACAATTCAAGATGTTCTTAAATATAAGAAAATGTACAAAGATTCATATAAATAAGTCGTTAAAATAAAGTTTTTAAGAGAAATCAGATAATAAAAGGGAGACTTTATTTGACGAAGGGAGGTTTTAATATGGAAATGTCAGTACAGGAAGGAACTTTTCATATAAATGGAGTTCAAGTGGATGGAATAAAAAAGTTAGAGTTAAAAAAATCAAAAGATGATCTTAATGATGGAATATATACAAAACTTGATAATTTTAAAGCAAGTGGAATTTTTAAAGATATAAAAATTGCATTTGGAAATATTAAGAAGATATTTACTCAAATATGGGATGGTGCAAAGAAAGCATTGTTTAAAATTTATTCTAATAATAAAGAATTTAGAAAGTTAATGACAATATATAACAGAACTAAGAAAAAAAGAACTAAAAAGAAATATTACAATAAGATGATTAGATTTATAACTAAGAGCTTAAAACAATAATTTTTAGGAGTACAGTATGGATTATAAAGAATGGCTTAGAACTCTAAGTAATAGAGATTTACATTACTTAATAGATAGACAAGAAAAGATCATGCAACAAATACCAAAAGAGTGCTGCATAGAAAGAAGAACTAAAAAAATAAAAGAAATACAAAGTGTTCTAAATGAAAAGAATGAGTAATAGGAGGAGAATGAGTATGAGAGAAATAGAAGTAGGAAGAATATATAGACATTTCAAAGGAAGTACTAATTACATAAGACATATAGCAGAGCATACTGAGACAGGTGAACTTATGGTAGTTTATAGCAAAGTAGATCTAGAAAGCAAAAGTGGTTTAGGAGCATTAAAAAGCAAAGTATATGTAAGACCGCTTAGTATGTTTATTGATAAGGTAGATAAAGAGAAATATCCAGATGCGACACAAGAATATCGTTTTGAGTTACTTGAGAGATAGAATATGAAGGGTGAATTATTAGAGCAAAGTATGTTATTTTAAAATTATTTTTCGAGGGGGAATTACAATGACTATAGATAAAAAGAAATTATTTAGGGAAACAGAAGCTAGACTTCATAACTATAAATATTTAGAAATACAAATAAATAGTTTAGAGTTGGATATAGAAAGAGAAAAAAATGATTACAGAGGCTGTGGAGCTATAAGTTATGATGAACGTAGTGGTGTAACTTATAATATAAATAGATCTGTTGAAAATGAAGTTATAGCTAAAGAAAAAAAGGTAGGTAAATTAATGCAAACTAAGTTAGAAAAAGAGATAGAAAAAAAGAAAATAGAAAATGCTTTAACTTGCTTAGATATTATAGAAACAGACTTTTTTAATTTATTCTATAACACTATGAATAAAAATAATATGAATTATATAAGCATGAAGATGCATATAGACAGAAGTCACTGTTACAGAATGAGAGAAAAGATAGTATATAAGATTATGTCGATGTTATATCCTAGTATAATTACAGAAAATATGCCATTATTAAATGCAAAATGCTAAAATGAGACATTTTTGAGACATTTTTGAGATTTATTAGGGAGATATATATGACATAATACTAATATAGATATATATATAATCTCAAATTTCCCTAATTTTATTTACTCCCAAAACCAGGCGAGACCCCTTTTCGCCTGGCAATATGCAAGTGGTAGTAATAGCAGGTGCAACTCCTGCAACTTGCACAAATTAATAAAACTTAACGAAAAAAGAGAACTAAGTCTGTTAAGGTAAAGCAGACTATAAACTAAAATAATAAATTGTTTAATTGGTAAGATAGGAGGGAGCCTTTTAGTAATAGGGCTTACAAGTGTCTTAAAAATTACGTTATTATCTTTAGGTTACTATTTGATGTATTTTTATTTCAACAAATCAGCAAGCTCACACATTTATATCATGTGTGAGTATTTTTTTTATTTTAAATAAGGGTGATAGATATGGCTAAAGTTTGGAAAGATGCAGATGAAGTTGTTAAGATGATACATGACTTAGAAGATAAAAAATTAAGAGAATATGATAGAGAAATGATTAAGAAACCAAATTTTGAACACTTACAAGAAAGTAAGAAAAAATGTAAGTATAGAAATAGAAAAAATAAGAGGGGCTGTGATTAATGAATTATACAGAGCCTATTAGAAGTAAGAAAGTAATAAGAAATATACTTATATATCTTAAAAATAAAAATGATAGAGATTATATGTTGTTTTTATTAGGTATACACACTGGTCTTAGAATTAGTGACTTGTTAAGATTAAGAATTAGAGATATTAAAGATAAAACTCATATTACTTTAACAGAAAAGAAAACAAAGAAATCGAGAAAAATTCTTATAAATAAAGAATTGAAAATGGAGTTAAAAGAATATTGTAAAGGCAAACAACATTATGAGTATTTATTTCAGTCTAGAGAAGGTGGGAATAATCCTATAACTAGAACTAGAGCATATCAAATATTATTAGATACTGGAGATGTGTTTGGGATACATATATCTTGCCATACTCTTAGAAAGACATTTGGATATACACACTATAAACAAAATAATGATGTTGTTTATTTGATGGAAATATTTAATCATGCAACACCAAGAATTACATTAAGATATATCGGAGTAATGCAAGATGAACTAGATAAATCTACAGCAGAAATGAGTTTCTTATAGTTAAAAGTATTTAAAAAGGCAAGTGAGTTTAACTCAAATTAGGTTGATTAAACTGCTAATTGAGAATGAATAAGAATAGGAGTATTACTAAGATATAGAAGTTGTCTGAATTATACACAATATATCTAATGTTAAATTCAAGTTGTGTCGAAAACTTAATAAATTAAAGTGAGATGATGTTAAATGCCGAAGGTAATTTGTAAGAAGATAGGATGTAAGAAGCTTATTGAAAAAGGAATAAACAATGGTTATTGTGAAGAACATAAAGAGTTTGGACAGAAGCTAAAAAAAGAAGCAGAGAGTTATAGATTAAGTAATTATAATTCATACAGGAGGAACTCAAAGGAAACTAAATTCTATAATAGCAAAGCGTGGAAAGATCCTAAGTATGGAGCTAAGATAGCAGCATTAACAAGAGATAACTATATGTGTCAACATTGTTTAGCCAAAGGTATAATTAATCATACTAACTTAGAGGTTCATCACATTGTACCATTGAAGCATGACTACAGTTTAGGATTAGAATTAAGCAATCTAGTTACATTATGCAGGAGTTGTCATAAGATAGCTGATGATAAATTTAAAAAATATAAAATTAAATAAGCCCCCCTATCCTTAAAAAAATAATGGGAGAACGAGAAGCATGAGTGGGGTCTTGTATAAATTTTTTTCCCGAAATTCAAGTAAATTGGTTTATTTGTATTTCATTTGATAAGTATTATCAATAAGGAGTTGAGAAAATGGCAGGTAGACCTAGACAAAAGGTAGATACGCTTAAAAAAAATCTTACAAAAGAAGAAAAGGAAATTAGATATAAGCAAGAAGAATTATTATCAGAAATACCGAGTGATAAAATAAAACCTCAACCATGGCTAAATAATAGAGGTAAAAAAATATTTAATGATATAAAGAAATGTTTAGAAGGTACATCGATATTAGCTAATATAGATGTATTTGGACTTAGTATAGTAGCTAATGAAATGGATAAATATATTGAAGCACAATTAAACCTACAAGCTAGTGGGACTACAGTAATAGAAGAACAAAGAAATGGTACAACTAAAGAAGTTAAAAGTGTTCATCTTCAAATTCAGAAAGAAGCTAGTGAAGTTTTTTCTAAATTAGGAACTAGGTATGGATTAGATCCGCAGAGTAGACAAAAAATTATAGATATAAATACAGAGCCAGTTGATACTGAAGAAATGGAATTTAACTCTAAGTACGGTAATTTATAATGTTATTTAATAGTAAGATAGAAGAACATATTTATTATTCAAACACATTTAAAGGAAATTCTATAAAAGAAGATTTAATAGAATACTGTAATAGAATATTAGATGGAAGAATAATAGCATGTAAGAAGCATAAATGGACCTGTGAGAGATTTTTAAATGATTTAGATAAATCTAATAAAAATTTAGAAGAATTTCCATATATATTTGATGAATTAGAAGCACAAAGGGCAATAGACTGGATAGAAGAGTTTAAACACTCAAAAGGTGAGTTAGCAGGCACAAGAATACAAGCGCATATATTTATTAAATTTATACTAGCTAATGTTTATGGATGGATAAATATAAATACTGGTTATAGAAGATTTAAAAGAATGTATGAGCAAGTTGGTCGTAAAAATGCTAAGTCTCAAACACTTGCAGGTATAACAACTTATGAACTAGCTCCTTATGGTGTTTTAGGTAGTGAAGTATATTGCCTTGCTCCAGTATCAAAACAAGCAAAGGCCGTATTTAAAGAAGCTATTAATATGATTAATGGTCATAGGATAATTAAAAGGAAATTTCATATTAGAGAATCTACTAATGAGATATTCCATAAGAAAAGTAATAGTACAATGTCATTATTTACTAAAGATGACCTTAAAAAAGGAGATTCATACAACCCACAATTAGCGGTTATAGATGAGTACCATTTATTTGATACAAGTGAAGCTGTAGATGTAATGGAATCAGGTATGGGAGCTAGATATAATCCATTAATTGCCATAATAACAACGGCAGGAAGAAAGATATTCTGTCCTTGTAAAGAAGAATATGATTATTGTAGTAAAATAATAAATCCTAATGTGCCTATCAATGACGATAGGTATTTTGTAGTTATAGCAGAAATAGATGATAAAGATGATCCATTTGACTTTATAAATTTATGTAAAGCTAACCCAGTAGTCAGTACTTATAAGACTGGACTAGAAAGTTTACAAGAAAAGCTTAATACAGCTAAGGAAAGAGCTGATAAAAGAATAGAATATCTTACAAAACAATGTAATAGATGGATAAATCAAAAGATTAATGATCCTTACATGGATATGGATAAATGGAGTAAATGCGAAATTGATGAAATTCCTAATATAGAAGGTTTAAAATGTGTTATTGGATTAGATAAATCAGATAAGATAGATTTAACATCAATAACATATGAAATTGATTTAGGGGATAATGAAATATTAATTATGAATCATTGTTTTATACCAGAAGAAACGTTAGAAGCTAAGATGAAAACAGATAAAGTACCTTATGATAGTTGGTCCAAACAAGGGTATATTACTGTTATTCCAGGAGCTAAAATAAAGAATGATTACATAGTTGAAAGAATAAAAGAAGATTTAAAAAAATATAAGTTTGAACTAGATTCTGTAGCTTATGATCCTTGGCATTGTGAGGATATAGTTGAATCTTTAGAAGATGAAGGAATTTTATGTATAGAAGTACCTCAAACTTATGCGAGTTTGTCGGAACCTACAAAAGATTTTAGGGCGAAAGTATATGCTAAAGAAGTTAAGTATGTTAAAAATCCAGTATTAACTTATTGTATGAGTAATGCAGTAGAGGATAAGGACCGAAAAGAAAATTTAAAACTATGGAAAGAAAAAAAGAGTTCAGAGAGAATAGATGCAGCAGTTACTTGTATAATTTCTCATGTTAGAATGATAGATCAATTAAACTCAAATATAAATAATCATGTTTTAAGTGATGGATGGAGCTTATAGTATGAATAAACTAATTAAATTTTTATCTTTATATTGTGAAGATATAATAATTTTAATAGGTTTAATTATTATAGTAAAAACAACATATGAGGTTAATGTTATAGTAGCTAATTACTTATTAGGTGCTATTTTTATTATATTAGGATTAATCCTTAGCAAAAGACCTCCAAAACATTAGAAAGGAGGTGAGAAAAAGTGATATTTAGAAAAATTTTTAATCAAGTAAGTGATGAGCAAAATGAAATGATGTGGAAAGATACACCAGATTCAAGGATTACATCTAGTGGAGAAAAGATAGATGCAGAAAATGCATTTTCAAATATAGGAACTATATTTGAATGTGTTGTAATCAGGTCTAACTCTATCTCAAAACTACCATTACAGTTATTTAAGACAAGTAAAACAGGTAAAATTAGAGATAAAAACCATAATTTATGGTATTTACTTGAAAAAAGACCTAATAAGTGGCAAACACCATCTCAATTTAAATCTTATATAGAAGTATCAAGATTACTTTGGGGAAATGCATATATTGAAATGGTATTTGATAGAGACGGTAATATAGTTTCGTTAGAACCGTTAAATCCAGAAGATGTATACCATTTTAAAAATGAAAAAGGTAATTATATGTATCATTTTTATAAAAATGGAGAGTATAAAATGCTTTCAGAAGATGAAATTATACATATACCATATGTTTCTATTGATGGGAAAATTGGTAAAGCCCCTTTGGAAGTTGCAAGAGAAAATGCAGGTAATTTACAAGCAATTACAAAATTTGAAGGTGGTTTCTATAAAAATGGTGCAATGACTACTGGAGTTTTAGAAACGCCTTCGATACTTAATCAAGAAGCTAAAACTAAAATAAAATCAGAATGGTCTAAACTTTATGGTGGTGCTAGTAATGCAGGAAGTGTTGCTGTATTAGATGCAGGATTTAATTATAAACCTATAACAATTCCTATAAAAGATATTGAATTTATTTCATCTAGGAAAATGAATAAATCAGAAATAGCAACTATATTCGATGTACCATTGTATATGCTTAATGATTTTGAGGGTTCTAAATTTAATAATGTGGAGCAACAGAATTTAAGATTTTTAAATGATGTTCTACAACCTACAATTACACTTATTGAAGAAGAATTTAATTATAAATTATTTACTTCATTAGAAAGTAAGAGATATTATGTTAAGTTCAATCTTAATTCTATGCTTAGAGCGGATAGTAAGACGAGGGCAGAATATTATAAAGAAATGATAGGAACTGGAGTTATGTCTATAAATAAAGTTCTTGAATTAGAAGATATGGATAGTATAGGAGAAATGGGAGATAAACATTTTATGTCTCTTAATTTCACAACCTTAGATACGATAGAACAACACCAACGTATTTTGAAAGGAGGTGATACAGATGAAGAACAAGAAGAAGGATAATTTAAAAGATTTTCTTCAAATAAAAAATCAAACTGATACAAGTGCTGACTTACATTTCTATGGTGATATAGTTAGTTCATGGTGGGGTGCTTGGGATGATGCAGACCAGTATCCAGAAAAAGTTAAAGATTTCTTAGATGAAGCAAAAGGAAAAGACTTAAATATCTATGTAAATAGTGGTGGAGGAAGTGTATTTGCTGGTATGGCAATATACAATATGATAAAAAGACATCAAGGACACAAAACTGTTTATGTAGATGGTTTAGCTGGTTCAATAGCGAGTGTTATAGCACTTGCTGGTGATAAAGTTGTTATACCTAGTAATGCATATATGATGATACATAAACCTTGGGTATCTACTTATGGAAATTCTACTGAATTAAGAGCACAAGCTGATGTATTAGACACTATAGAAGAAGGTATAATGAATGTCTATAAAGAAAATTTAAAAGATGGAGTAGACATAGAACTAGTTAGAGAAATGGTAAATAATGAAACATGGCTTACTGGCGAAGAGGCTTTAAATTATTTTAATATTGAAGTATCAGAAGGTATTGATGCAGTTGCATGTGTTTCAGAGTGTTATGAAGGGTATAGTAAAGTACCTAAAACGATTTTGAACGGCCTTAGAATGGAAAATAAAAGGTCGAAAAATTCGGAAGAAATAGAAAATAAAGTCAAATTAGAAAAAGAAAAATTATTATTAGAATTAGAGCTTATATAGGCTCTTTTTTATTACTAAAAACTAAGGGAGGTACTCTTATGAATAAGAAAATGAGAGAATTAAGACAACAAATAGTTAATAAAAAGGCGGAAGCTAGACAATTAGCAGACGAAAACAAAATAACAGAAGCTAAAGCAATGTTAGAAGAAATAAAGTCATTAGAAGAAAGATATGACATAGAAGCCGCTTTATTTGAGGAAGAAAAGCAAATAGATGATGAAGTTAAAAATAAAGACAATAAAAAAGAAAAAGACTCAGTTAAAGAATTTGCTAATGCTGCAAGAAATGGATTCAAGGTTAATAATAAGATGAATGAAGGAACTCCATTAGATGGTGGATATACTGTTCCAGAAGATATATTAACTAGAATAAATACATATAGAGAATCTAAAAAATCTTTAAAAAATTTAGTTACAGTTGAAAAAGTTACTACGAATAAAGGACAAAGAACTTTCAAGAAAAGATCACAACAAACAGGATTTGTTAAAGTTGGAGAAGGTGGTAAGATAGGTGCTAAGGCTACTCCGCAATTTGAAAGAATATCTTATGAAATAGATAAATATGCTGGATATTTCCCTGTTACTAATGAATTATTAGCAGATTCTGATGATAATATAACTAATACATTAGTTGAATGGATAGGAGATGAGTCAAGAGTTACAGCTAATAAATTAATATTAGAGAAAATAAAAACTTTAGAAGAAGTAGAATTAAATGGAATAGATGATATAAAGAAAGCATTGAATGTTACTTTAGGTTCTGCATTTAAAGCAACTAGTAAAATAGTAACTAATGATGATGGATTACAATACTTAGACACTTTAAAAGATTCAGACGGAAAGTATTTATTACAACCTAATCCAGCTAATCCTATGGAAATGAGATTATGTGCTGGTGCTACTATAGTTCCGATAGAAGTTATACCTAATGATGATATGCCAACAAATGAAAATAAAGTACCATTTATAATAGGAGACTTAAAAGAAGGGATAATATTCTGGGATAGACAACAAATGAATATAAAGATGTCTGATTTAGCTGTTATAGGTGAGTTAAATGCATTTGAAGAAGATTTAACTCTATTTAGAGCAATAGAAAGAGAAGATGTAACTAAGAGAGATGAAAAAGCTGTAGTAAATGGCTATATAACTGTTACACCCTAAACAAGTCCCTGTAGAAAAGCAGGGCGATAAATTAAACTTAAGTAATTTAACTGTTGCTGAACTTAAAGATATAGCTAAAGAAAACAATATTGATGGATATTCAAGTATGAAAAAAGCAGAACTAATAAAATTTATAGAGGAGAGTGAGACTTAGGTCTTACTTTCTTTTTGTATGGATCAAAAAGTATCTATTGACGAAATAAAGTTACATTTAAGACTAGATCATGATTATGAAGATGATCTTTTAAACACCTTATTAAGTTCTGCTGCTATATATTTAAAAAATGCTGGATGTATTGTTACTGAAGGAGAGTTATATAATTTAGCTATAAAAATATTAGTATCTCATTGGTATGAAAATAGAGAATTAACTGGAAAAGCAGATAAACTAGCTTACTCATTAGATAGCATCATTACACAACTTAAATATTGTTATAACGAAGGGATATAAAATGAACCCAGGAGAATTAAATAAAAGAATTACTATATTAAAAAGAAGTATATTTACCGATGATAATGGCTTTGAAGTTGAAGAATGGGTAGATTATAAAACTGTTTGGGCAAAAGTTAAAAATATAAATGGGAAAGAATTTTTTCAAGCACAGCAAGCTCAATCAAAAGCATCTAAAAAGATTATAATTAGATATTTAAAGGGTTTAGATAGTTCAATAAATCCTAATGTCAGCTTAGAATACAAAATTAATTATAAGAATAATAATTATAATTTAATTTATAGTGATAATATTCAAGAAAAAAATAAATTTATCGAATTATTGTTAGAAGGTGAATAAATGGGACTTGAATTTGATTTTACCGAATTAGAAGATGCATTATCTGGTATTAGTAAAAAAGTAAGTGAGCAAATAATAGATAAGGCTTTAGATTCAGGAGCTAAAATATCATTAAAGGCCATGGAAAAGAACGTTCCAATAGATACAGAAGCCTTAAAAAATAGTTTAGGTGAAATAAAAAAAGAAGGTAATAAAATAAATAGAAAAGTTCATTTAGGAAGTACATCAAACAATAGAGAAATAGTAGCGAGAGCGTATTATCAAGAATACGGAAATAGTAATATGAATGGGAAAAAGTGGATGAAGAAAAGCTACTATCAATCTAAAGATGAAGCTATAAAAGCTATAGGAGATTCTTTAGCTAAAGACCTATTTAAGTAGGTGAGGATATGAATAGTAAAATAATAAATTTATTAAAAGACATAGTTCCAGTATATTATCAAGAGACTACACAATCTCCTGATAAGTACTGTATTTTTAGTTACTATGATGAACAGGATAGTATGTTTTATGATGATACAAATTTAAGTGAAACATATTACATAACTATTAATTACTGGTATAAGAAACCAACAGATATGATGATATATAAACAAATAAAAGATATATTAAAGTCCAATGGATTTACTTTTAATGGTAGCTCTGATTTGAAAGATGGAGATTACTATGGTAAAAACATGGACTTTATTTATGAAGAAATGTTATAGAAAGGATGTGTAGTAAATGGCTGCTAAGAAAAAAGTACTAAGAGGATTTAGTAATATACACTTTGCTCCATACGTTGATGGAGAATATCAAACACCTGTGCAAATTGAAGGAGCAAAAAATGGAGAGTTTAAATTAAACTTTGAACATGATCCTTCATACGCGGACGATGTATTATTTGATAATGGATATTTATATACTGGTGGAGAAGGAAATATAACTGTACTAGACTTAACTCCAGAGGAACAAACTTTAATACTTGGAAATAAAAAAGTAAAAGGTGGTGTAGTTGTTAATTCTAACGATCAAGCGCCTTCAGGAGCATTTTTATTTGAAAAGAAATTTAAAAATTCAAATCATAAAAGATTATATGTAGTATATAACTGTATGTGCTCTAATCCAGGATTAGTTATGCAAACAATAGAAGACAAAGCAGAAGATGCTACTTGTGAAATACCTTTATCAGTATCAGAATTATCTGATGGGAATATATATTTCTATATAGATACTAATGATAGTACAGTAGATGCTACTCAAATATCAAATTGGTACACTGAAGTTCAAATGCCAAAAGAAATAGTAGGATAAAACATAAGGCATAAATATTTTAAAGTGCTTAAAATCGATTTTAAAAGGTCGATTTTTAAGCACTTTTTATAATTAGGTGATAAAAATGCATAGCTGTAAAATTGCTCTAAATAATACAAAGTTTAAAGGAATTTTAGACTTTGGGACGTTATTAAAAGTAAAGGAGGATCTACTTGAAAATGGATACGACTTTACAATTCCTGAGATATTTAAAAGCATATCTGATGTGAATAATCTTAATATGTATGCTTTGATGTCAATTTTATTATTTTCGATCTCTAGATATTCTGACATAGATGAAGAAGAAATAGAAGAAATAATTTTAAAAGAAGATTTAAAATTAGATACTTTTAATAGTATTTTTAGTTATATAAATTTACTTTTTAAAAGATGCATGCCACAAAAGCAAGAAGAATCATTATTTGAAGAAGATGAAATTAATTTAGAAGAAGATGATTGGGATTTTTCTCATATGGAGTACTTATGGTATTCAGTTCTAAAAAGAAATGATGATTTTTACAAAGTTACGCCTAAAACATTTTTTCAACAAATGGAAACATATAAGAAAATGAATAATATAGAAAGTGAAGATATTGATTATTTATAAGAGGAGGTGAGAACATGAGTAGAGAGCAAGAAATAGCTAAGCTAAAAACGACCCTTTCACTTGATACAGGTGATTTTAAAAAACAATTAACTAGCACAACGAAGGAAACGAACAATCTAAAACGTTCCTTTGATATTGCTAATAAATCTATAGAAAATGCAGAAGATTCAATTTTAGCTACTAATAATGCTATCCAAAAAGGTGAAAAAGCTATGGATAGTATGAATAAAAAGCTAGAACTTCAAAAGAAAAGATATGATGATTTAAAATCTACAGTAGAGAAACAATCTAAATCATATAATGAACTTACTGAAGATCTTAATAAAGCTGAGAAAGAGCTAGAGCAACTTGAAAACGCTGAAAATAAAAATACAGAAGCTATAGAAAAGCAAAAAAAAGCTATAGATGAGTTAAGACAAAAATTAGAGGATAAAGCAGATTTAATCCAAAAAAATATAAATAATTTGCAAAAATATTCTAATGACATAGATAAAACTGAAACTGATATTACTAGTCTTGGAAATCAGTTAGGTAAATTGAAAAATTCACTTGAAGATGTAGCGGAGTCGACTGAAAGTGCTTTTTCAGATAATAGTTCAGATAACTTAGAACAGTTTAAAGACTTAGCTGGAGAAGCAGGTGTTGACTTAGGATTATTAGAACTAAGTGCTAAAGGTGCTGCACTTGCACTAGCTGTAATGATAACTAAATCTGTTATTGATGGTGCGATAAGTTATGATAAAGCTATAACAGATTTACAAATAACTATGGGTATTACTGAGGAATCAGCCAAAGATTTATATGCTGCGGTAAAAGATATTTCAAAAGGTGGTTACTCTATAGAAGGTATTGCAAATGCAGTAAAAATGCTTGAACAAAGATTTGGATTATCTGCAGATGAATCAGAAGAATTAGCTCAAGGAATAGACTTATTAAATAAATATGGATATGAGCATAAAGATGTAATAAGATTTATGACAAGTGCCGTAAATGATTGGGGTATGACTTATGAAGAAGCCTTAGACTACATACTTAAAGGCGAACAAGAAGGATTAAATATGTCAGAAGACTGGATGGATACTCTTGTTGAATATACTCCGATATTTTCTACTTTAGGTATCACAGGTAACGATGCTTTTAATTTAATTAGAGAAGCTATGAAAGCTACTGGTGTTGATAGTGATAAGGTAGCAGATATTGTTAAAGAATTCTTCTTAACTTTAACTGATGGATCAACTACAAGTCAAGAAGCTTTTGATGCTTTAGGATTAAATATAGATGATTTAAAAAATAAAATTAATGATGGGTCTCTTACATCTGTAGAAGCTATGCAAAAAGTAATGGAAGCTATTATGGGAGTAGGAGATGAAACTGAACAAGCTAGATTATTACAGGAAATATTTAAAGGAACTATTGAATATGGATCTATTGGAATAGTTGAAGCGTGGGCCAACGTAGGGAATGAGGTTATTAATACTACTGGAACTATAGATGCTGCTAAAGAAGCATTTGAGGGTAGTTATGAAGCAGCTAAACAAGACTTATCTAATAGTTGGAATACACTATCTGAAACTATTGGATCTAAGGCCGTACCTGCTTTAACTTGGACTATAGATTTATTTAATGATATTCTAGTTACAGTATTAAATATAGGACCTCTTGTAAAAAATATGTTTGCTGAAATGGGTAATGATATAACTCAGTGGAGCTTAGGAGCGGTAGGTAAGTTTCAGGAGTTTCAGATTGCTTGTATAGAAGGTGCTATAAAAATAGCTGAAGCGCTTGGTAAAGACGAATGGGCATCTAAATGGAAAGAAAATTTAGAAGGTGTTAAAAATAAACATACTGAAACGGTAGAAAAAATAAAGCAAAATGAAAAAGAAAGAGCTAAGATAGAGGCTCAAGATCAAGCTCTTAGAGATGAAATATATGGACGTGATAAAAAGAACCATACTGATACTGCTAATGCTATAGTACAGAACAATGAAAAAGTGAAAAATAGTTCTAGTGAAACAAATAAAAAACTTGAAACTGATTCTACTAATTCAGCAAATAAGGTATCTCAAAATGCTCAAAAAATGGGTAACGACCTAAGTGCTAATATGAATAAGGCTAAGAGCTCAGCCGAAACATCTATGCAGGGTGTTAAAGGTGCAGTTGATAGCAACATGGATGGCTCACTTAAAACTGTACAAGTACAAGCTACTGAAATGTATAAAGGTGTTAAGACTTCTTTCCATAAAATGTCTCAATCTGCACGCGAAGATGGTACAGAGATGTATAAAGGAGTTCAAACATCTGCTAATAAAATGGCAAGCAGTGCTAAGGCCGCAGCTACTGAAATGTATAAAGGAGTAACGACAAGTACCTCGAAAATGGCTCAAAAAGCCATAGCTGACTGGAACAGCATAAGAAATGCATATAGTAGAGGTATAACAGGGAATGTTACTGTACATAAAAAAACTATATCATCACAAGAAACGCAATCTATAAGTGAACTATCTATGACTGGTATAGCTTCAATAGATATAATGCCTATAAATACTGCAAGATATGTTACCGAAGGTCAATATTATTCAATTCCTACAAGTGGCAATATATCTAATATAAGTAATTTAGATTCTAAAAAAGAAGTTACAACTAATAAAAATACAACTAATATAACTCTTAAAATAGAAAACTTTAATAATAATAGGGATTATGATATAGAAGTATTAGCAGATGATTTAGCTAGGTTGTTAAAAAGAAAGAAGGTGTTTATTTAATGATAGAAAACTTTTATTTTATTTTTAACAATATAAAAAGTAGTAATATAGAAAATTTAAGAATTTTAGAAAGTAATCACCACTCTGTTTCAGGTAGAGATTTTGAATTAATAAGTGTACCTGGAAGAAATGGAGATTTAATAGTAGACAATGGGAAGAAAAAAAATTCTGAAATAAGATTACTTTGTAAATTAGATGTAAGAAAAAATAAAAATTTTACGGAAGCATGTATGGCTATTGAAGAATGGCTACAAGGAGAAATCGGATATAAAGATTTAGTATTTCCAGATGGATATAGATTTAAAGCGATTTGTGTAGATCAGATAAACATAGAAAAGAAACGTAGATATTATGGAACAGTAGAAATATTCTTCAGTGCTTATAGGGAGAGTGATTTATAGTGATAACATTACATAGTAAAGATTTTAAAACTAAATACGGTACTATAAATTCTCTGTGTGAAGCTTTTGTAGAAGAGGAAAGAAATGGACTGTTTGAATTAAGTTTTATAATGCTTAATACAGATAGTCTTTTTAATTATGTAAAAGAAGAAAATATAG
>ERZ857745.471-NODE-471-length-61880-cov-22.310797_pt1 | contig 61880 bp, 46 predicted proteins | sample MGYA00519699_ERZ857745 | MGnify/ENA primary metagenome ERZ857745 (study PRJEB31778, sample SAMEA3449357) | human gut metagenome | biome: human gut; feature: human-associated habitat; material: faeces | place: United Kingdom | collected 2010/2012 ... | reverse complement strand
ACAACAGACCGATTGGCAGGGTTAAGTATGCGCTAAATTAATTCCGCCAACGGGTTTATATATATACATTTACATCAATTACACTATACGTAATACGGGAAGAAAAAGATTTTTTTTCAACAAATCAGCCATTAAAATGCATTTTTTCTCTTCAAAAAATTGCATAAGTCTGAAATAAACATTACTTTTGCAACATGAAAGCGCGGAGAATGTGATTCTCCTCCCGATGAAGGACACCGAGCTTGCCCCAATCGGTAGGCCACTAACAATTTAAAGAGAAAAACGAAAATGGAAAAATTAAATCATATCATGGTATGGATTAAGCTGACGAGCCGGGGGCATAAAGAAAAACCGCCAGGCGTTTCTTTCTACGCCTGGCGGTCTTGATATTTCACAGAATAAGAACTTAGTTTTTCTTCCAAAGCTTGGTCATATCCTCCAGTGTCTTACCCTTGGTCTCAGGAACGAGCTTCCATACAAAGATGGCAGCGAGGATACAGATAACACCATACAGGCCATAGGTGAACCAATAGCCCAGGCTGTTAGCCATCGGAACGAAAGAGGTAGAAACAATCCAGTTGAAAATCCACTGGAAGGCTACGGCAATCGCTACGGCAGCACCACGAATCGTATTAGGGAATACCTCGGCGATAAGTACCCAGCAGATTGGTCCCCAAGAGAACATGAATGATGCAGAGTAAACCATGATAGATACCATGCACAACAACTGCAGATTAGGATTACCGAAGGTGATGGCTACACCGATGGCACCCAATGCCATGCCCAGAGAACCGGTAATGAGCAAAGGCTTACGTCCCAACTTCTCTACCGTAAAGATGGCTACACAGGTGAAACCGAGGTTCACGATACCATTGAACACGGTCAATACCATCGGATTGTCAAAGCCCATAGCATCATAGATACGAGGAGCATAATAGAGCACGGCATTGATACCTACAGCCTGCTGGAATACAGAGAGCATCACACCTACGAAGATACAGAGCACACCGTAAGTAAGCAGTTTCTCCTTCTTCTCTGTAACCGTATTCTTGATGTCATCCAAAATCTTCTTAGCCTCGTCAGCACCATTGATGCGAGCCAGGATACGCTCAGCCTTCGCATCCTGACCAACCATGGCAAGATAACGGGGAGTCTCAGGAACAAAGCAGATAAGCAGAGCAAACAAACCCGCAGGAACCATCTCAGAACCAAACATATAGCGCCATCCGGTTTCAATAGCCCAGGCAGCCTCGCCACCATTCAGAATCTGGTTCATACCATTGCCCACACTCTGGATAGCAGGAGCAATATGATCGCCAAGAATGAAGAAGTTGACGAAATAAACTACCAGCTGACCGAAGATGATGGCAAACTGGTTCCAGCTGACCAACATACCACGGATGTTACTAGGCGCAATCTCACCGATATACATCGGACATACAGCAGATGCCAGACCCACACCGATACCGCCAATCACACGATAGAGGTTGAACACGATGAGGAGCGTAAGATTAGGTTCGCCCTTTGGCAACACCAAAGACTCAGGACACATAGATCCCCATGCAGAGATGAAGAACATCACACCCGCAAAGATCAGCGAACGCTTACGGCCCCAGTTAGAAGCCAGCACACCCGAAAGCGCCGAACCGATGATACAACCAATCAGAGCACTGGAAGAAGTGAATCCATGCCAGAAATCGGTATAGGTGAAATCCTCAGCACCCATGAAGAATGCCTGCAAACCCTTCTCGGCTCCCGAGATTACCGCGGTATCATAACCGAAAAGCAAGCCGCCCAAAACGGCTACCATCACAATTGAAATAAGATAGGCTCTAGAGCCTGTTTGTTTTTGTTCCATTATTTTTTAGGTTTAAATTTTAATCACTTTTCTGTAGAATAGCGTAGCATTTACCGGCAGGAAATCTTCTTTTTTCATGCCAAAAATCAATCTCCACCTAATAATATACGTTTTTTCTTTATAAATATTACGTTCAACATGCGGTTTTCCCCTATTTTTTTTGTAAATTTGCACCAAAATAAGAAGGAACATAGAATTTAGGTAATATGAACATAGCAGATTTTCTACATCAGCAGGGCGATAAGCGAGGCTTTTCGTTCGAGGTTTTACCTCCGCTCAAAGGTAACGGAACAGCAGCGCTCTTCCGTACCATCGATGCGCTGAGCGAGTTTGGTCCTCGCTTCATCAACATCACTACGCACCATAGCGAGTATGTATACAAGGAACTGGAAAACGGTCTCCTCACTCGCCAGCGTGTGCGCCGCCGCCCTGGCACCGTGGCCATCGCAGGCGCTATACAGAATAAGTACGACATACCTGTCATCCCTCATATTATCTGCAGCGGTGCTACGAAGGAAGACATCGAGTACGAACTGCTCGACCTCCAGTTTCTGGGCATCAGCAACATTCTCGTTCTGCGAGGAGACAAGGCGAAAGAAGACCGGCAGTTTACACCAACCGAGAACGGTCATGCCCATGCCACCGACCTCCTGAAGCAGGTGAATCAGTTTAATGACGGTTTCTTCTTTGACGGCACACCCATCAAGCACCCGGGCGACAAGTTCTGCTGCGGTGTAGCCTGCTATCCGGAGAAGCATGAAGAGGCGCCAAACCTCGAAATGGATATGCAGCATCTGCTGGAGAAACAACAGTTGGGCGCAGCGTATGCCGTTACCCAGCTCTTCTACGACAACGAGAAGTTCTATGCTTTCGTTGAAAAGGCTCGGCAGATAGGCGTAACCATTCCTATCATTCCTGCCATCAAGCCTTTCGCCAAGTTGAGCCAGCTCACTGTAGTGCCGAAAACCTTCCACTGCGATATTCCTGAAGAACTCGCACAGGAGGTAATGAAATGTAAAACTGACGATGATGCCAAGCAGCTCGGTATCGAGTGGACTACCGCTCAGGTGCAAGATCTCTTCGAACATGGTTACAACAATGTTCACTTCTTCACCGTATCGGCTGTAGACAGCGTCAAGCAAATAGCAAAAATTCTGTTTTAAATGCAAAGAAATGAAGTTATAGGTCAGCAAGAAGTATGGAACCGTCTCATGGAGATGGTTCAGGAGAACCGTTTGCCCCATGCGCTGATGTTCTGCGGTCCGCAGGGCTGCGGCAAACTGGCGATGGCACTGGCTTTTGCCAGCTATCTTCTGGGCGATTCACCGATGCTCAGGAAATGGGAACATCCGGACCTCCACTTCACCTTTCCTACCATCAAGACCGCCAATATGGGCAGCGAGCACAAACCGGTGAGCCTCGACTTCATCAAGGAATGGAGAGAACTGCTGCTTTCTAAAGGTCCCTACATCCAGATTAGCGACTGGATGCTGAAGATGGGCAAGACGGATGCCGACTATAACAAACAGGCTATCATCACTGCCGAAGAAACCGACGCCATCTCTCACGAACTGATGATGATGTCGAGTCAGGGCGGATATAAGATAAGTCTGATATGGCTCCCGGAACGTATGAACATCCAGAGTGCCAACAAGATACTGAAACTGCTGGAGGAGCCGCCTCGCCAGACGGTGTTCCTGCTGGTAAGCGAGAATCCGGAACTGCTGCTCGAAACCATCAGAAGCCGTACACAGCGTATCGACTTCAAAAAGATAGAAACCGCTGAGATGGAAAAAGCGCTGACGGAACGGAGAGCGCTGGAGCCAGACATGGCACACCGCATAGCCCGTATCGCCAACGGCAACTGGAACCTCGCACTCGAAGAACTGGATGCAGGAAACGAAAACCGGCAACATCTCGACATGTTCATCATGCTGATGCGACTGGCTTACATGCGCAAGATAGGTGACCTCAAGAAGTGGACCGATGTGATAGCCACCTTCGGAAGAGAAAAGCAGAAACGCATGCTCGACTACTTTATGCACATGCTCAGAGAAAGTTTCATGTACAACTTCCGGAATCCGGAACTGAGCTACATGACGCAGGATGAGGAGAACTTTGCCAAGAACTTTGCCCGCTTCATCAACGAGGCAAACATCATTGACATCTCCAACCTCTTCGAAGACAGCAAGCGCATGATTTCGCAAAATGCCAATGCCAAAATCGTTTTCTTCGATATGGCGCTCAAAATCATCGTCCTCCTGCTTAGGAAGTGAAAAGAGAAAAGTGAAGAGTGAAGAATTCAAATGAATAACGGGGCAGATGCCGGTCATTATTCATTGTACATTATAAATTATACATTATAAATTAGACGATCGTGGATTACAAAAATATGAAATTCAGGATGTGTAACGGCTGCGACCGTGGTCTGTGCGCTAAGGGCGTAGGAAGACAGGACAGACAGCTCAACACATACGACTGGCTTGCCGATGTACCCGGCAATGCTGAAAGTACTGACCTCGTGGAGGTACAGTTCAAGAATACCCGTAAGGGATATTACCACAATGTGAATAACCTCGACCTGAAGAAGGGCGATATAGTGGCGGTAGAGGCTAACCCGGGTCACGACATCGGTGTGGTTACGCTGACCGGAAGACTGGTAAAACTCCAGATTAAGAAGGCAAACCTCAAGTCGCAGGATGATATCAAGCGTATCTACCGTATCGCCAAACAGGTGGATCTTGACAAATGCAAGGAGGCTAAGAGCCGTGAACACGGCACCATGATCCAGAGCCGCCAGATAGCCAAAGATCTAGGACTGAAGATGAAAATAGGTGATGTAGAATATCAGGGAGACGGCAACAAGGCTATCTTCTATTACATCGCTGACGAACGTGTGGACTTCCGCCAGCTCATCAAGGTTCTTGCCGATACCTTCCATGTGCGCATTGAGATGAAACAGATCGGTGCACGACAGGAAGCAGGCCGCATCGGTGGAACGGGTCCTTGCGGCAGAGAACTCTGCTGCGCTACCTGGATGAAGAACTTCATCAGCGTTAGCACCAATGCAGCACGCTACCAGGATATCTCTCTGAATCCTCAGAAACTTGCCGGTATGTGCGCCAAACTGAAGTGCTGTCTCAACTACGAGGTAGACAGCTATGTAGAGGCTAGCAGAAAGTTGCCTCCTAAGGATGCCGTACTGCAGACTGCCGACGGTGATTTCCATCAGTTCAAGGTGGATATCCTGGCTGGCCTTATCACCTACTCTTCTGACAAGAACCTTGCTTCCAACCTTGAAACCATCAGCATCGAGCGTGCCAAGGCTATCATCGAAATGAACCGTCAGGGCGAGAAGCCATTGAGTCTGCTGGAAGACGGTAAGGCAAAACCTGTAGCCAAGCCAGTCGACCTGCTTGCCGAAGCAGATTTGAGCCGCTTTGACAAGGCTAAGAAAAAGAAGAAGAAGAACAATAAGAACAAGGGACCTCGCCAGCAGGAGGGAGACAACAAGCCTCAGAAGAACGAGAACCGTGCGCAGAATGGCGACAACAAACCTCAGAAGAATGAAGGCAAGCCAAACAACCAGCGCCGCGACAACCGTAATCAGGGCAATCATCCTAAGGGTGACAACCGCCAGCCAAGAAACGACAGACGACCTAACAAGGGCAACAAGCCGCAGAATGGCAACAAGCCACAGGGTGGAAACAAGCCACAGAATGGCAATAATGCCCCTCAGAATGGCAACAAGCCACAGGGCAATAATGCCCCACAAGGTGGTAACAAACCACAAGGCAACAATGCCCCACAAGAATAAAGAATAGGAGCTAGAAAAAGATGAAAAAGACTGTTTATTTCATCGTTTTGACAGCGATCGTTCACATTCTCTCTGCCTGCAGCGGTTCGACTGTATACGATGAGTATGCCCATACACCGATTGCAGGATGGGAGAAGAACGACACCCTATCATTCGAAGTATCACCTCTACTCGAGCCTGGGCATTACAAACAAAGCCTAGGACTTCGCATTACAGGTGCCTATCCGTTCATGGGACTTACGCTCATCGTAGAACAGACGGTTTATCACCGAAACAGAAAGATACCAGGCGAATGCAAGATAGATACGGTAAACTGCCAGCTGATTGACAACAACGGCGTGAGCAAAGGACAGGGTATCAGCTACTATCAGTATAACTTCCCTATCAACATCTATCAGATGCATCAGGGCGATTCCATACACGTAGCCATCAGACATGATATGAAAAGAGAAATCCTGCCCGGTGTGAGTGACATCGGCATCAAGATTTCCAAGATACAATAAAAAAAGAGTGAACAGATTCATCAACAATCTGTTCACTCTTTTTTTTAACTTCTCACTAAGTTCCTTCCCGCATCAATTCTCAAGAAGATGAAAAGAAGGATGGTAAATCCCCATAACGAACTGCCACCATAACTGAAGAACGGCAGCGGAATACCGATAACCGGTGTTAAACCCAGCACCATTCCCACATTAATAAACAGGTGGAAGAGGAATACCGACAGGACACAATAGCCGTAGATACGCCCGAATTTATAAGGTTGCCGCTCAGCCAGATGCATCAACCGCAATATCAAAGCCAGGAAAAGCAGCAGCACGCCTGCCGAACCGAGGAAACCTTCCTCCTCGCCTACCGTACAGAAGATAAAGTCTGTATCCTGCTCAGGCACGAACTTCAGTTTGGTCTGCGTTCCATTGAGGAAACCTTTGCCCTGAAGTCCGCCGGAACCAATGGCAATCTCACTCTGATGCACGTTATATCCCGCACCAGCCAAATCTTCATCCAGTCCCAGCAGTACGTTGATACGCACTCTCTGATGAGGTTCCATCACATGATTCAACACATAATCGGCAGAATAGAAGAAAGCGATACTTCCCAACGAAAAGATGGAGATGAGGAAGTAATTCCGGAACCGGGTTCTCAGTCCCTGATAAACCAGGAATCCGATGAGCATAGCACACAGGAAGAGCTGGATCCACACAATGTCGAACGGAATGACATAGGTAGAAAAGAGCACGAAGAGCAGCGTAATGCCTACCGAATAGGCAAGGATTATCAGTGCCTGTTTCCTATCGCCCGTATAGGAGTTCACCATGCCAGCCGTAAAAATCTGCACCAGCAGAAGCACGACAAACTTACCCACAGAAGTATAGGTATCCCACATCATCACGTTCTCATACTTCACACCCACTACGAAGTAAGCCACCATCGACACGCCAGTAAAGAGAATGGCACCCGGCATTCCTTCGCGATAAAGCATGAGGAAGAATGAAAGATAAACCAAGGCAGAACCCGTTTCGCGCTGACCTACGATACAGAGCATCGGCAGAACGATAATGCCTACGGCTGCCATGAAATGCTTCAGGTTCTGCATACTGAAACCATAGCTTGACATAAACTTGGCTACCGCCAGAGCCGTAGCAAACTTACCAAACTCAGCCGGTTGCAGTCGGAGCGGTCCCAACACCAGCCAGGAGTGGGAACCCTTGATGCTATGCGGATTGAATATCGTAGCAAAGAGCAAGAGTATCAGGACGCCATAGATGACATACGAGAAGGTATCGTAAAACCGGTCATCAAGCAGCAGGATTACCAATCCCAGTGCTATGGATGTGCCAATCCATATAATCTGCATACCCGAGCGGGCACCCAGACTGAATATCTCGTTGTCACCATAGTTATAGCTGGCTCCACAGACGCTCACCCATCCGAAGATGAGGAGTGCCAGATAAAGACCTATCGTCCACCAGTCAAGTGAAGCAAGCACACTAGGTTGTTTATTATCGATCATAATCTATAAACTATCAACTATTAACTGAAAACTATCTACTGCTTAATCCGTAGGCGATTCTACGGGCCTGCATCTCTGCAGCCCTGCGCTCAGAATCAGGAGATAACTTACCCTTGAGATACTGTTCCATCATCAGACCACCGATAGGCACACCATAGTCAGCACCCCAACCACCATTCTCTACATACACGGCAATGGCAATCTTCGGGTTGTTCATCGGAGCAAAGCCCATGAATACAGAGTGGTCGTGGCCACGGTTCTGTGCCGTACCCGTCTTGCCGCAAGCTTCGAAATCGTAGCGGCCGAGCAGCTTACAGGTTCCCTTCAGCGCCGAACTTCTCATACCGGCTACCACATAGTTGTAAGCCCGTCGGGAAGCCTTGGTATAATGGCGTCGGGTATAGAGCGTATCAAGCGGTTCTCCCTTCACCTTTCTCACTACATGAGGCACATAATAGTATCCCCTGTTGGCAATGGTAGCACCCAGGTTGGCTATCTGCAACGGCGTGAGGTTAACCTCACCCTGACCGATAGAAATACTGATTACCGTCAGTCCATTCCATGAACCTTTGTAAGCCTTATCATAGAACTGTGCATTCGGAATCAGACCGCGTTTCTCGCCAGGCAAGTCGATGCCCAACTTATATCCGAATCCCATGCTCACCATATAATCTTTCCATAAGGTCATCGCATTCTGTACGCTGCCATACTTCTTGCGGTTACCTATCATATAGTAAAGACCCCAACAGAAGTAACCGTTACAAGAGGTACTGATGGCATCAACCAGCGAAATAGGCGACGGGTGACCATGACAGCCCACATGCAGACCCTTATAAGAGAAACCATGATTACATGGGAATGCTGTTCCCGGTGTGATGATACCTTCAGTAAGATAGGTCAGCGCCTGGCTGGTCTTAAAGGTAGAACCCGGAGGATACTGTCCCTGAATACTACGGTTCAGGAGCGGTTTCCACGGATTCTGCGAGAGCCACTTGTGCATCTTGCCGCGGTTTCTACCCACCAGACGTCTTGGATCGTAAGAAGGAGAAGAAACCATAGCCAGCACATCGCCCGTTCTAGGATCGATGGCAACGATACTGCCGATTTTACCTTGGAGCAGACGTTCGCCCAAGGCTTGCAACTTGACATCCAATCCCAGCGTCAAGTCCTTTCCTGCCACAGGTTTCTGGTCGAGTTTACCATTCTGATAGCTACCCTGTATTCTTCCGTGGGCATCTCTCAGCATGATCTTCACACCCTTCTCACCACGCAGCTGCTTCTCATAAAACTTCTCGATACCCAGTTTTCCGATATAGTCGCCAGCCTGATAGTAGTCATCATCTTCAATATCGCTTTGCGAAACCTCACCCACATCACCCAGCACATGGGCTGCATAAGGGTAGGTATATTCTCTGACGGTACGTTTCTGGACATAGAAACCGGGGAATCGGAACATCTTCTCCTGGAACACACTGAAATCCCGGTCGCTCAGCTGTCCCATAAAAAGCTGCTGGGTATAGCGCGAATAGCCCGGGTTCTTAGAGCGGTCCTTGATATCGTTCATTCGCTTGATAAAAAACTCTTTCGTGATACCCAGCGAATTACAGAAATCCATCGTATCAAGCCTGCCGCTCTCCTCGTTCATGACCACCATCAGATCGTAAGACGGCTGATTATACACCAGCAGCTTACCATTACGGTCGTAAATGGCACCACGGGCGGGAAACTCAATATGCTTCAAGAAGGCATTACTGTCGGCATTCTTCTTGTAGTCGTCGCTCATAATCTGAAGCGTAAACAGACGAATCATGTAAATGACCACAATAGCTATGGCCACTCCACCGATAACGAATCTACGTTTTTCAAGATTGTAATCCAACATACCTTATTATATATAGCAAACTAAAAATCGTGTTCTTTTCTCTCTCATCACTTATCCGGAATCTTACTTTCTGAAACTTTCTGTCGCCATCACCAATATATAAGTGATAACCGTACTTCCACCTATACATTCCAACCAGTGAACCCAATTAAAGAAATTGAATGTTTCGAGTGTAAAGAACAATAGATTATAAACGAGAATGATGAAGAATACGTACCAGCAATATGCACCTACGCCGATAGAACGCATGGACGGTTCCAGATCGTCGGCGCTGTCACGCGGTACGAAAAGTTCAAACAAATAAGGTTGTAGCAGTCCTACGGCAGTCATCGAAGCTGCTGCAACACCTGGCGTATTGGCAAATACGTCCACACAAAGCCCCATCATAAAGCACCACAATAACACCGCCCATTTAGGATGGTTGCGGCGGAAATGCAGTACCATAATGATATACAGCAAGGGGGTGGCACAATTGAATAGATGAATATGATTAAACACCAATCCCTGTACCAGCACGAGCACCACAAAGGTAGCTAGTCTTTTCACTAAATCTATACTCATTGCTTTTTATATCCTCTTACTATACGTCATTATTGATTATTGTCTCCATTTGTTGCGATGCTATCCTGTGCTGCACGCATAATCTCCAACCGCTCTTTCATGGCGGCATCATCAATTACACATACATCACGCAGACGGGCAAAATCGGTAGAGAGGCGAAGTTGTACGCGATACGACAGTCCATCGGCGGAGTTGAACACGTGCAATATCCTGCCTACTCTCACTCCAGGAGGGAATACTGCAGAATAGCCACTCGTTACCACATAGTCACCCAATTTAAAGTGAGCATGACGTGGCACCTCTTCCAGATAGGCAAGGTCAGACACACCACCCTTCCAGCGCAGATAGCCAAAATAGCCTCTATTCTGAATCATACAACTGATGTTCGACTTCGTGTTCAATACCGGAATCACGATAGCGTAATGTTCTGCCACCAGATACACGATACCCACAACACCCGTACCGCTGATTACACCCATATCCTTGTGGATGCCATCTGCGCTACCCTTGTCAATTGTCATCAGGTTGCCGGGTTTATCGACACTATTCGCCACTACCTTAGCCGGAATCAGACGATAGTTTCTCAGCAATGCAAACTGGTCACGATGGTAGATGCTGCTATCCTTGGTCACGCTCACGAGACTGTCGGAAAGTTTCTGCACCTCCTGTTCGAGATACGCATTGCGCTGTGTCAGTTCCTGGTTCACCTTGGTAAGTGAGAAGAATGTTTCTACATTCGCATCCCATTCATACAACTTACCCGTTACGGCATTAGCCGAGGAGAACCAGGCACTGCCCTGATAGCTGTTATACTGAAACAACAGCACCATACTCACCACCTCAAGAATCAGGAAGACAAACCAATGGTTGTATTTCGCTAAAAACTCTAAAAGGTTGCGCATACTTTATTCTTACTATTAGAATAAGTTCTGATTATCTCATCAAGAATGAGAATCGGTCTACATTCTTCAACGCAATACCAGCACCCTTGGCAACACTGTGCAATGGATCTTCTGCGATGTGGAATGGGATATTGATCTTATCCTGCAAACGCTTGTCGAGACCGCGGAGCAAAGCACCACCACCAGAGAGCCAGATACCATTCTTCACGATATCGGCATAGAGCTCAGGAGGTGTGTTCTCCAATGCTGAGAGCACAGCGTTCTCAATCTTTGCCACGGTCTTATCCAGACAGTGAGCAATCTCCTGGTAGCATACAGGTACCTCCATAGGCAACGCTGTAATACGGTTAGGACCATGTACGATGAAATCTTCTGGAGCCTCATCACCCAGATCAGTCAGAGCTGAACCCACATGAATCTTGATACGCTCAGCCATACGCTCAGAAACCTTCACGTTGTGCTGACGGCTCATATATTCCTGAATATCGGCAGTAAGGTCGTCACCGGCTGTACGGATTGAGTTGTTCGATACGATACCACCCAATGAGATGACAGCGATTTCGGTAGAACCACCACCTATATCAACAATCATATTACCCTCTGGAGCCTCAACATCGATACCGATACCGATAGCGGCTGCCATTGGCTCAAAAATCAAATATACATCACGTCCGTCGGCATGCTCGGCAGAGTCGCGCACAGCACGAAGCTCAACCTCGGTAGAACCAGAAGGTACACCGATAACCATACGGAGTGAAGGAGAGAAGAGACGGCTACCAGTATGAACCATCTTAATCAATCCACGCATCATCTGCTCACAGGCAGTAAAGTCGGCAATCACGCCATCACGCAATGGTCTGATAGTACGGATATTATCATGAGTCTTCTCGTACATCATCTTAGCCTTCTCGCCCACAGCAATCATCTTGTCGGTGCGGCGGTCAAGGGCTACAACAGAAGGTTCATCCACTACAATCTTATCATCACTGATAATGATGGTATTGGCTGTACCCAAGTCCATTGCGATTTCCTGAATAAATGAAAAAAATCCCATTTCGTTTCTAAATTATTTTAAGCTTAAAATTTTCTTTTTATTTAAGGAGTTAAGGAGTTAAAGGAGCATAGAAGCCACGGCAACAGTCTGTCATATACCGGGGAGGGAATCCCCGCAGACACTTGTCCTGACTTCTTCCACTTCTTAACTCCTTAACTACTTTATTTTTCCCGAGAGTTTACTTAGCAAACCATGCATGGATTGCAGTATCGTAGTGAGAGCTTACACCGAATGCACGCTCTGCAAACATCTTGCGGTCTTCGATATCAGTCTCAGCACCCTTCTTCTTCAGGATATCGAGCAACACGCCGTATTCTGCCTTGCTAGGAACGATTACCACGTCCTTGAAGTTTTTGGCACCTGCACGGATCAAAGAGATACCGCCAATATCGATTTTCTCGATGATATCAGCATCGCTAGCACCGCTAGCTACAGTCTGCTCGAAAGGATACAAGTCTACGATGACGAGATCGATAGAAGGGATTTCGTATTCCTTCATCTGCTCCTGGTCACCCTCGTTGTCACGGCGAGCCAAGATACCTCCAAATATTTTAGGATGAAGAGTCTTTACGCGACCACCCAAGATAGATGGATAGGTAGTGACCTCCTCAACTTTCTCGCATTCATAACCCAAAGATTCGATAAACTTCTGGGTACCACCAGTACTCAGGAACTTTACACCCTCTTCATTCAACTTGGCGAGCAATTCGTCCAAGCCATCCTTGTGGAAGACAGACACCAACGCTGTCTTGATTTTCTTTGTTTCAGCCATTGAACTTATAAATTATAATTTATGATGGTGCAAAGGTACGAAGATTATTTTGATTACACAACATTTCCCCCCATAAAATAGCATTATTTAAAGGATATTTAAAAGATAATTGAGAGAAATCAAGAAATAAGCAATCTGAGCGAATTCTAATTCTATCATTTCTTCGCGTACTGAACTTTCGCAAGTAAGCCCCACACGCCCTGAAAGGAACCTGAGTCTTCAGGGCGTGCTGCTTCTGGAGCATTTGGGCCTTCAGCCCGTACTCAAACCGCCTTCTTCTGTCATTCTGTCCGGAAATATCTCTTATTTCTATCTTTTACCTACCCAAAACAAGACAGATTGTCAGTAAATCATTGATTTTCAACGAATAGGCATAAGTTTCGCTAAAGGATGGGAGGAAAGCACCGGGAGGTTTCCGAAGAGGAGATTCCGGCGCTCATCCAAATAACACAAATATGAATATATAATATAAGAAAGGAGATATTAATATGACATTCGACAAATTTACAATCAAGGCGCAGGAGGCGGTACAGGAAGCCGTAAACATTGCGCAGCGAAATGGTCAGCAAACCATCGAACCGGTGCATCTGCTTAGCGGTATCCTTGAAAAGGCTACCGATGTGACCAACTACATCTTCCAGAAGTTGGGCATGAACGGACAGCAAATCGCCATGCTCTTGCGTCAGGAGATGCAACATCTGCCTCGTGTGCAGGGCGGCGGTCAGCCGTACCTCAGCAACGAGACTAACCAGATACTGATGAATGCCGAGGATACCGCCAAGAAAATGGGCGACGAGTTCGTTAGCGTAGAACCTATCCTGTTGGCTATCGTACAGGGCAACTCTACTGCTGCACGTATTCTGAAGGATGCTGGTGCAAATGCCAAAGATATGCTCGCTGCCATCCAGGCATTGAGACAGGGACAGAACGTAAAATCACAAAGCGCTGATGATAACTATCAGAGTTTGGAGAAATATGCGAAAAACCTTGTAGAACAGGCAAGAAGCGGCAAGCTGGACCCAGTTATCGGACGTGATGAGGAAATCAGAAGAGTACTCCAGATTCTGTCACGAAGAACCAAGAACAACCCTATTCTGATAGGTGAGCCTGGTACAGGTAAGACTGCCATCGTAGAAGGTCTTGCCGAGCGTATCGTGCGTGGCGATGTACCGGAGAATCTGAAGAACAAGCAACTCTATTCTCTCGATATGGGTGCGCTGGTAGCCGGTGCCAAATATAAGGGTGAGTTCGAGGAGCGTCTGAAGAGCGTCATTAAAGAGGTAACCAACGCCAACGGCCAGATTATCCTCTTCATCGATGAGATTCACACGCTGGTAGGTGCAGGCGGTGGCGAGGGTGCCATGGATGCAGCCAACATTCTGAAGCCAGCCCTGGCTCGTGGTGAACTGAGAGCCATCGGTGCTACTACCCTCAACGAGTATCAGAAGTACTTCGAGAAGGATAAGGCGCTGGAACGCCGTTTCCAGACCGTCATGGTCAATGAACCTGACGAGGTAGACGCCATCAGTATCCTCCGTGGTATCAAGGAGCGCTACGAGAACCATCATAAGGTACGTATTCAGGATGATGCCTGCATCGCAGCCGTCAAGTTATCAGAGAGATACATCTCTGACAGATTCCTCCCTGATAAGGCTATCGACCTGATGGATGAGGCAGCAGCCAAACTGAGAATGGAGCGTGACTCTGTACCAGAAGAACTGGATGAGATTACCCGCCACTTGAAGCAGTTGGAGATTGAGCGTGAGGCCATCAAGCGCGAGAATGACCAGCCTAAGATTCAGCAGTTGGATAAGGAAATTGCAGAATTGAAGGATCAGGAGCATGACTTCCGTGCTAAATGGGAAGGCGAAAAAGCGCTCGTCAACAAGATTCAGCAGGATAAACAGGAGATAGAAAACCTGAAGTTTGAGGCTGAACGCATGGAGCGCGAAGGCAATTACGAACGCGTAGCTGAAATCCGCTATTCTAAACTGAAGGCGCTTGAGGATGACATCAAGAAGATCCAGGAGCAGCTGAAGAGTACACAGGGTGGCACAGCGATGGTCAGAGAGGAAGTTACTGCTGATGATATCGCTGAGGTTGTAAGCCGCTGGACCGGAATACCAGTAAGCCGTATGATGCAGAGCGAGCGTGAGAAACTGCTCCATCTGGAGGAAGAACTCCACAAGAGAGTCATCGGACAGGACGAGGCTATCACCGCTGTAAGTGATGCCGTTCGCCGCAGCCGTGCCGGTTTGCAGGATCCTAAGCGTCCTATCGCCAGCTTCATCTTCCTCGGTACTACCGGTGTAGGTAAGACGGAACTTGCCAAGGCGCTGGCTGAGTATCTGTTCAATGACGAGTCGATGATGACCCGAATTGATATGAGTGAATATCAGGAGAAGTTTAGCGTAACCCGTCTGATCGGTGCGCCTCCAGGGTATGTAGGCTACGATGAAGGTGGTCAGTTGACCGAGGCTGTACGCCGCAAACCATACAGTGTGGTTCTCTTCGATGAGATTGAGAAGGCGCATCCTGATGTATTCAATACCCTGTTGCAGGTATTGGACGATGGTCGTCTGACTGACAACAAGGGCCGTGTAGTCAACTTCAAGAACACCATCATCATCATGACTTCCAACGCAAGCCGTGAGATGTTGCGCAAGACCTTCCGTCCTGAGTTCCTGAACCGTATTGATGATATCATTACCTTCAAGCCGTTGACCCAGGAGCAGATTGCCGAGGTTGTAGAACTTCAGATGAAGCGAGTAAAGAAGATGTTGGAGCCTCAGGGCTTTGAACTTCGCTGGACTCCTGCAGCTATCCAGTATCTGGCAAAGGTAGGATACGACCCTGAGTTTGGTGCCCGTCCTGTAAAGCGCGCTATCCAGGATTATGTCTTGAACGACTTGAGTAAGAAGATTCTTGCAGAAGAGGTTAGCAGAGAGAAGCCAATTACCATCGATCATACAGATGCAGATGGATTGGTCTTCAAAAACCAATAATTCCAGCAGATAACCAATCCGCGGAAAAAACGGATTGAAACATAAAATAAAGAGGGTGACAGATTCAGATATCTGCCACCCTTTTTTATTTATTATACACTGTTTTTCCATCAACACACTCCACCTTGACCGCCAATCTGCCATCAGGTGATGTTACTTCATAATTGTTGGCTTACGCACAAACCGCGCCGAGCAACAAAATACCAGCAATACAAATTTTTTTGCTTCATTTTCATTTTATTGTTAGGTTAATATTATTATCTGTCTATGACGCAACAGCAGTATAGCCGACGTTCCAGCTTCTGTTACTGTAGCGTACAACAAAAATCACTCCTGAAAGAGAAGAAACCAAAAAGCCCCGACATCACGTCGAGGCCTTTGAAGTTTTTGAATGTTTCAGCAGTTTGTGTTTTTTATGTAGTTATGATTTGTTCGTTTTTGAAAATCAATTCTTTTTCTGGGTGCAAAATTAAGACAAATATTGATATAAATCAAATAAATCTCGATTTTTTATGCAAAAAACCACGTAAACGTTTACAATTTTTGCGCACCAAAAAGACCCTTTGTGAGCTGTTGTGGCTAAAATACATCTGTGCATTTTGTGTCTTTTGAATATTTTCTGCCACATTAATAAAAAAGTTAAAATATTGATGCTATATTTTGTTTTCTCTGTATTTTACACTATCTTTGCACTATCTTTTCACATTATTATATATATAAAGAAATTAGATGAAAGAATTTGTAATATCAGAAGTCAAGGCGGAAACCGCTGTACTCGTGGGTCTGATTACCAAGACACAGGACGAAGCCAAGACAAAAGAATATCTCGACGAGTTGGAATTTCTTGCCGATACTGCGGGGGCTGTCACCGTAAAGCGATTCACGCAGAAGGTGGTTTCTCCTAACCAGACCACCTATGTGGGTAAGGGTAAACTCGAAGAAATCAAAGAATATATCAAAAACGAAGAAGAGGAAGATAGAGAAGTAGGTATGGTCATCTTTGATGATGAGCTTTCTGCCAAACAGATCCGTAACATCGAACAGGAACTGCAGGTGAAGATTCTGGACCGCACCTCACTCATCCTCGATATCTTCGCCATGCGTGCGCAAACCGCTGCGGCTAAAACCCAGGTAGAGTTGGCGCAATACCGCTATATGCTCCCTCGTCTGCAAAGACTCTGGACTCACCTGGAACGACAGGGTGGTGGTTCAGGATCTGGTGGCGGTAAGGGATCTGTTGGTCTGCGTGGACCGGGTGAGACCCAGCTCGAGATGGACCGCCGTATCATCCTCGGCAGAATGAGTCTCCTCAAAGAGCGACTGGCAGAAATCGACAAGCAGAAGACTACACAGCGAAAAAACAGAGGCAGAATGGTGCGCGTGGCACTGGTGGGCTATACCAACGTAGGTAAATCTACCATCATGAATCTGCTCAGCAAGAGCGAGGTGTTTGCAGAGAACAAACTCTTTGCCACCCTCGACACCACCGTACGCAAGGTAGTGGTAGACAACCTGCCGTTCCTCCTTGCCGATACCGTAGGATTCATCCGCAAATTGCCAACCGACCTGGTCGACTCATTCAAGAGTACCCTTGACGAGACACGCGAGGCCGACCTTCTTCTGCACGTAGTAGACATCTCACATCCCGACTTCGAAGAGCAGATCCAGGTAGTAGAGAATACGCTCAAGGAACTGGATTGCGCCGATAAGCCATCGATGATTATCTTCAACAAGATAGACAACTACTCATGGGTAGAAAAAGAGGAAGACGACCTCACACCGATGGAGAAAGAGAACATCCCGCTGGAAGACCTGAAGAAGACCTGGATGGCAAAACTCAATGAGGACTGCCTCTTCATCTCGGCAAAGAACAAGGAGAACATCGACGAATTCCGCGAGATACTCTACAAGAAAGTAAGAGAGTTGCACGTACAGAAGTATCCATACAACGACTTCCTGTACCAGGATTATGAGTAAGAACATAAATATCAATAACAAGTAAGTTATGAATGATTACAGACCTTTAACCACCGAGGAAATCGAGGTGCTTAAACATAACGACTGCTGGGCCGAAGACTGGACCTCAGTCAATGTATCAGAAGATTTCAAGCCCAACTTCATGCACCGCGTGATGCTCTACGGCGAAATAAACATCGGATCCTTCAACAAGAACGTGGAGGTGAGCCAGGGCTTCGTAAAGCATTCGGGCATCAACAATGCCACCTTGCGCAATGTAACCATAGGCGACGACTGTCTGATAGAAAACGTAGGCAATTTCATCAACAACTATACCATTGGCGATGATTGCTACATCTCAAACATCTCGACCATGGAAACCACCGAGGGAGCTACTTACGGCGAAGGAAATCTTGTGAGCGTACTCAACGAGGTGGGCGAAGGCAACGTAATCCTCTTCAGCGATCTGAACAGCCAGCTGGCAGCCTTCATGGTGAAGCATTTCCCTGACAAGGAAATGAAGGAGAAGATTCGCCAGCTCATCAAGACCGACATCGACAACAAGATGCCGGATCGGGGCCAGATTGGCAATAATGTGAAGATCATCAATACCAAGGAGATTACCAACTGCGTAATCAATGATTACTGCGAAGTGAACGGTGCTTCCCGTCTGAGCGACTGTACGCTATTGGGCTCTGTTCATGGCAACGTATATATCGGCACAGGCGTTATTACAGAAAACAGCATCATCGCTGAAGGCGCCAGCGTCATCAACAGCGTAAAGATACAGGATTGCTTCGTAGGCGAAGCCTGCCAGCTGTCTAACGGCTTTACCGCATCAGCCTCCGTATTCTTCGCCAACAGCTATATGAGCAATGGCGAGGCTTGTGCAGCCTTCTGCGGTCCTTTCACCGCTTCTCATCATAAGAGCAGTCTGCTTATCGGAGGCATGTTCTCCTTCTATAACGCCGGTTCTGCCACCAACTTCAGCAACCATGCCTACAAGATGGGACCAATGCACTGGGGCATTCTGGAGCGCGGTTCCAAGACAGCCAGCGGTGCTTATCTCCTGATGCCAGCCACTCTGGGTTCCTTCTCAGTATGCTTCGGCAAGCTGATGCATCACCCAAACACCCGCAACCTGCCTTTCGCCTACCTCATTGCCGATGGCGACAAGATGTTCCTCATCCCGGGCAGAAACATCACTACCGTAGGTCTGTACCGCGACATCAAGAAATGGCCTAAGCGTGATCTCCGTGCTATAGAGAACCGCAAGAGCATCGTCAACTTCGACTGGCTTTCACCTTATTCTGTTGGCGAGATTCTGAAGGGTAAGAAGATTCTTGAAAACCTGCGCGAGGTAACGGGCGATAATGTTTCGCAGTATCTTTATCACGAATATATCATACCAGCTTCATCGCTCCACAAGGGCATCAAATATTATGATATCGCCCTCCGCATCTACATGGGTGCCGTATTGAAGCGTATACTGAAGCGCGACCCAGCCATCACCCCTCCAGCCAGCCATGTCGGCGTGGGCGATTGGGATGATCTTTCGGGACTCCTACTCCCGGTTTCTGAAGAAGAAGGCATCGTTAGGGATGTGAAGGAAGGAACTATCGAGAATATAGAACAGTTGCTCGACCGGTTTGAAGAAATCAATGCCAACTATCGCGACTACCAGTGGGCATGGACCTACCAGATGATCTGCGATTACTACGGCATCAGTGACATCACACTCGAAGATGCCAACCGCATACACGAAGATTATATCAAGGCACGCCGCTCATGGATAGCAGAAATCCGAAAGGATGCTGAGAAAGAATTTGCCATGGGCGATGTGGAGGAAGAGGTTTTCCGCAACTTCGTCGACAGCCTCGACCAGGAAATAGAATACGAGAATTAATTAGACTTGAATATTTCAACAGTTTAAAATAACAAAAAACATTATGGCAAAAACTCCAGATTTTAAGTATGCTCCAATGTTCCAGATTGGAGAGGACAAGACAGAGTATCGCCTTATCTCTAAGGAAGGCGTAAGTACAGCAGAGTTCGAGGGTAAGACTATCCTCAAGGTTTCTAAGGAAGCTCTTACTTTGCTGGCACAGCAGGGTTTCCACGACGTAGAGTTCAAACTCCGTCGTGAGCACAACCTCCAGGTAGCTAAGATTCTCAGCGACCCAGAGGCTTCTGAGAACGACAAGTACGTAGCACTCCAGTTTCTCCGCAATGCAGAGACTGCCGTGAAGGGCATCCTCCCATTCTGCCAGGATACAGGTACTGCTATCATCCACGGTGAGAAGGGTCAGCGTGTATGGACCGACTTCGAGGATGAAGAGGCTTTGAGCCTCGGTGTATACAACACCTTTACACAGGACAACCTCCGTTATTCTCAGAACGCTCCTCTCAACATGTATGATGAGGTAAACACCCGTTGCAACCTTCCTGCTCAGATTGATATCGAGGCTACAGAGGGCGACGAGTATCGCTTCGTAATGGTTGCCAAGGGTGGTGGCTCTGCCAACAAGACCTACTTCTACCCAATGACCAAGGCTACTATCCAGAACGAGGGCACATTGCTCCCATTCCTCGTAGAGAAGATGAAGAGTCTGGGTACAGCAGCATGTCCTCCTTACCACATCGCCTTCGTTATCGGTGGTACTTCAGCTGAGAAGAACCTCCTCACCGTGAAGTTGGCTTCTATCAAGTACTACGATGAGTTGCCTACAACAGGTGATGAGACGGGTCGTGCTTTCCGTGACATCGACTTGGAGAACAAGCTCCTCGAAGAGGCTCACAAGATTGGCTTGGGTGCACAGTTCGGCGGTAAGTATCTCGCTCACGATATCCGCGTGATCCGTTTGCCACGTCATGGTGCAAGCTGCCCTATCGGTATGGGTGTAAGCTGCTCTGCCGACCGTAACATCAAGGCTAAGATCAACAAGGACGGTATCTGGTTGGAGAAGATGGATGAGAACCCAACAGAGTTGATTCCTGAGGAGCTCCGTAACCCTGGTGAGGGTACCAAGGGTATCGAGATTGACCTCGACAAGGGTATCGACGCAGTTCGTGCTGAGTTGACCAAGTATCCTGTAAGCACCCGTGTAAACTTGAAGGGTACCATCATCGTGGCTCGTGACATCGCTCACGCTAAGCTCAAGGCTCGTCTGGATGCAGGCGAGGAGATGCCTGAGTACTTCAAGAACCACCCTATTCTCTATGCAGGACCAGCCAAGACTCCAGAGGGTTATCCATGTGGCTCTATGGGACCTACCACAGCCAACCGTATGGACCCATACGTAGATGAGTTCCAGGATCATGGCGCTAGCCTTGTAATGATTGCCAAGGGTAACCGTGGCGATATTGTTACAGAGGCTTGCAAGAAGCATGGTGGTTTCTACCTCGGTACTATCGGTGGTGTAGCTGCCGTTCTCTCTAAGAGTTCTATCAAGAGCATCGAGTGCGTAGAGTACCCAGAGCTCGGTATGGAGGCTATCTGGAAGATTACCGTAGAGGACTTCCCTGCATTCATCCTCGTAGATGATAAGGGCAACGACTTCTTCAAGCAGTTGAAGCCTTGGACTCCTTGCAAGGAATGCCAGAAGTAAATGATACAGAAATCATGATAATGAAAAAAGCTCAGGGCAGATAGCCCTGAGCTTTCTTTTTATACTTACATCGGATAACCTGTTCTGTTTCCGAAACAGGAACATCCGTTTAAAGCAGCAGTTTATATGTCTTGCTTTGCATACCGGTTTCTACCCGCAACAGATAAACGCCTTGTCTGATACCCTGTAAAGAGAGACTGACTGTTTTTCCATCCGTAGCAGATGCCTGTCTGAGCAGGTTTCCTCCCGCATGATACAGTTTAATCTTTCTCACGTCCTTGCCCGAAACCAAGAGTTGATGTCCCTCGCGACTAATCTCGGTTTCAGTATCAGAGATGGTAGCATTTTCTATTCCTGTAGCTATATCCTGATAGAGAATAAGGATATCGCCCTTTCGCTTGAGAAAATAAGAAGGTTCCTGCGGATTCTTCAGTTCCACTTTCTTTCCTCCTATCTCGCCCATCACCCTGAACAGATAGGTATGACCGTCGGTCCAAGGCAGATTATTCTTGCGCAGCCAGTAGCTGTAAAGCGGCACGTCTAAAGCTGATGAGACGGTTACATCATCGCTGATTCCATTTACCTCTATTTCTTCCTTTGTATGTACATCTTCAGAGATGAGGGAAACATGCCCCTCGTAACTGCGGTCTTCTGTCGTACGCAGCGAAACTCCCATCTTGAAGAGAGATACCTTCGATACATCGACGCTTCCGGTTTCTATCTTCTCGTTCGAATCATCAGCCAGAAAGACTTCAGCTTTTGCCATCAATGGTTTCTCCTCTCCCTTTACCACCTCTATATAGGCTGCATCCTGATCGTTGATACCGTTGACCGGACAATCCTGGGTTTCGGCTTCATCCGAAGTAATCTCCAGTTTCACCTGATAATATCCCGGAGCAAGCTGGGCAGGAACCGAAAGGAGAATCGGGATTTCGGTCTCGCTGAAACCATCTATTTCGGTCAGCTGGTCCACACGTGTACTCAGCACAACCTCCTGGTTCTCATCCAGCAGTTTCACTCTCAGGTAACAGTCGCGCGGCACACCATTGAGGTTCTTGATAGTGAAGAAGGCAAGTACCTTGCTGCCCTGTTCAGCTTTGCCGTCAAGTCTTGGCTGCCCCATCAGTTGGAAGCGGGCATCTTCCGAACAGATTTCAGAGATGCGGCCGGCACCGTCTTTCAGTTCCACCCCGATAACAGGTGCCTTCTTCATCGGCAGGAAATCATCCCATGAACCATCATCCTTCCGGGCTGCACATATAGCAATGATACGGTAATAGCCGTTTTCAAGACCGGCAAGACTGAGACTGATTTTCTGAGCCTGATTGATAAGATAATCAGTTCCCATCCATCCCTCCTGCTCTCCGCCATAAAGTCTTTCCGTAAAGCCTCCCTGCTGATGATCATCAGAATAAACCACCTGCTTGAGATTCCCTGCTTCATCATAAACGGCAACACCGATGTCGCCCCTGAAAGGCTTGCCTCTGTTGACGAAGGAATTCATCTCGACAGTTACCGGCTGTGAAGGGTCGAATAACTTTCCCGACGCCTCTTTCAGGCTGAGAGAACCGCCCTCGTTGAACATCAGCTGCGGCGAAGTTTCCAGCAGTCCGCGCTCTATTTCGGGATATTTCCCGTTGTTGGGATGAGCTAAGATGGCGGTAATGGCACGGTTAAAGGCAAGCGGTTTGCCCTGAAACTCACTTCCGGTCTGCGAAACATTGAGATTGGTGAGCGAATAATAGGCATCGCCCTGTCCTTCCCAACCGAAGTTCATGTGGAAGAGGCCGTTTTCATCGAAACCATCAGTTACCCAGGCATGACCGGAAGCCGAACCGGCTGGTCTGCCTTCCAGATAAACCGGACATCCGTTAAGCAGTTCCTGTCTCAGGATTTCTGCAAACCTCCCCGGTCCTTCTACAGCTTTCGTAACGTAGGCTGCCGAATAATCGAAATGCTTCTGCAGCGCCTGATAGGCGAAGACTCCCTGGGTTCCACTTGCGCTGGGCGTATATTGCATGAAAGAAGCCACACCCACATCGTTCATCAGTAAGGCTACGGCATCTATCTCTGCAGGAGTAGCCTGAACCGGATAGCGGTAGTCGGGCAACATGTTGGCCCAGTCGTAATGCGACTGACTGAAATCCGCACTTTTCTTGTCCTGGTAGTAGGTTACCACATATTCGTTTTTCCCTGTCCCTGAGCCGGCCACTGATGATAATACATCATCTGAGCCACAGCCGTAGCCACACAGCCGCTGTATTCATATCCCGTTTTAGCATTAAACGGATACGACTGTCCCCATTTGCTTTTCAGCATCGGCGCTACGGTTTTAGAGTAAAGTCCGTTGCGTGTATGGCTTTGCACCTTCACCTTTCCTTCTTTCAGCACCTCGAAAGTCTGTCGGTATCCCGAAAGCAGCAGTTTTACGCAGGGATTGGCATTGAGCGTATCGAGACTACCTTCTTTGCTGTATCCCAGCACTTCTCCCATCTGGTCATCACCTGATACGATAACGAATCCCTGTCCGTGCGCATCATTATATATATAATAAGGTGAACCGGTCTTATTTTTCCTACCCTTCTCCTTTGCTTTCATACCGGTATCTTGCGGCAGAGTGACATATCTCTTAGCTATCTCCGCCGCCTTCTGCCAATTGATTTCCTCGGCACGAACAGTTTGCGAACTGGCTATCAGCAGGGCCAAGAATCCCACCAACAGGAACCCGTTTTTCAGTCCCTTCCATTTTTTCCTTTCTTCTTTCTTTTTCATTTCTTCAGGTCTTTTTATTTGATATTGAGTTAATTACGCCACCTTCTGGAAATATCAGATGAGCTACACTTTGCCATCATCCAGAAAGTTTTCTGCAAATATACAACTTTTCTTTGAAAAATGCAAGAAATAGCCCCAAAAAACAGCATGATTATTTGGACAAACCAATATTTATTCTTATCTTTGCATCCTATTTTTCATAATAAGTATTTTAACAGTAAAACTCAAAATGATGAAGCAGAAAAAACATCGAAAGATTCCGGCACTGGCTGCTGGAACCACACTCGTGGCAGCGATGACCCTGATGGCATCCTGCTCCACCGATTATGAAGACCAGATCGTGTACAACGACATTGAAAAACCGTTCCAGGAAGATTTCAAAAAGGATACGGTGGTTTTCGAAAAGTTGCCGGCAGAACGGGCTAAACACATCCTGAATCTATCTGACCCATCAACTGAAATCGTAGACAAACCGGATTACACCTTCCAGACTGACAACCTCATCAATGTTAGGAAATCTACTGAAGATGAATCGCTCGTCATCACCAGTTGGTCGGCAAAACCAGTCTCCAACGTAACACTCGAGATGTATATCCCGGAAGTGGATGAATACATTCCGGTGGCGTTCATTAAATCCATTCCCGCCTTCTCCCGCTTCTCCTTCAAGCCATCATTTGTTGGCAGACGGAATATCTGGAAAAAGAAAAACGGAAACTTCGTGAGTTTCACCTGCCCGTATCTCGACCTTAACAGGATGAAGACACGTCTCGTGAGCGATGATGAGCACTTCAAGATGCTCCAGAAGATTGACGCCAGATGGACCTGCAGTTTCTCCAACTATGGGTGGACTCCAGAGGTTGGAGAATCGCACAATTTCCGTGAAATGAAACCTATCTACGCCCGCGAATGGGTGGTGATTGTCACCAACTATACCTATATGATGACCACTCCGGAATATAAGTATGTGATGGCAAACTTCAAGAAGGTGATGGGCGGCGATCTCTACGACAACAATAAAGTAACGTTCACAGCCGAGAAATACCAGAGCGAAATGGAAAGATTCAAGGCACAGAAAAACTTCGTGCTCGGACAGTCTAGTCCGGCATACGGTGGATTGGGCGGCGGCTACATCTGGACCGTTACCGACTGGAACTTCTATGGCCATTATGGTTCGTTCAGCGGATGGGAAGCTATCACCCACGAGCATATGCACTGCATGGACTATAGTCACGACAGCAATATGACGTATCCAGCCAAAACACCGGAAGGCGTCAACGTAGGATGGCCGGAATTTATCTGGCAGCTGCACATGTGGCTGAGCCATAAGGGCGATCTCCCTTATACCGACCGCAATCTGCTGGGCTTCCACAAAGATGAGAATGCTAAGTATCGCGACTGTGGTATCAATGATATCTTCAAGGATGATGCCAAACTGCAGAAGACCATAGAGGATTTTTACAAAAAGAGCAGACTGGTGAAATATTTCACAGAGAACCCGATTAAAGATCATGCAAAATAAAGGAGGAAACTATATGAGAAAAAATATGATCATGATAGGAGCAGGAATGATGCTGGCTTTAGCTTCCTGCGATAAGACAGAAATACGTGAGATAACGGAAGACAGAGTGGTACCGCAACCGGTAGATACCATCAAGGTGGCAGATCATTTCTATCTGGACGGACATCTTTCCCGCACAGCCGAAGATTTAGGTGGCAGACCGCTGGATGCAGCCAACCTCTTTAACGATGGCGAAGAGTTGTATGTGGCGAATTTTGCAGGCAAGTGTGTCGATGTCTTCGATGCCGAAACGTTGGAATTCAAGCGCAGCATAAGCAACGGCGACCGCACGCTGGCACGCGATGTTTATGCTGAAGGCGACCATCTCTTTGTGGCTGCCGGTGAAAATCAGGAGGTACAGATCTTCGACAGGAAAACGGGCAAATATCTCAGCCGTCTGGGCACAGGTTCCTGGCCAGCCAGCATGGTTTCTAAAGTGGGCTGCGTTTGCGCAACCCCTCGTCTTGTTTTCGTGCGCGACTCAAAGTATACCAACATCCGAGTCTTCGACCGCGAGGCGCTGAACCTGGGGGCAGCAAACAACAATAAGGTATTTGCCAAGCTCAGTACGGGTGGCGATTTCATTGGCAGCAGTAATGAGCCGCTGGGAGAATCCTACGATATGGAGGTGATTGGCGATTCGCTCTATGCCTTCATCCCTCGCACGGGAACCATCTATTCATGGAAAGTAGAAGACATCATCCAGCAAAAGGATTATGCCCCGCTCAAGGTTTCCCGTTCTCAGGAGTTCAAGCTACGTTCTATTTCAAAGACCGGTGACAAGGATAAGTTCTTCGTATCAATGTTGAAGGACGGCAAGATACAGTTGGCAGAATACAGTCTCGCCGATTTCCAGGCAAGAAACTTTGCCAATCCGTTGCGCTGTTTCACCGCCGATGACCGCGTCCTCCTTCCTTCGCAGACCATCATAGCCTACCAGAAGGAGAAACTGATACTCACCAATGGTGCAAAGTTAGACCGCTGGGATATCCGCAACAATCCGGCATACGAAATCAAGCCAAGACAGAAATAACCGTAGCGTTGTCTTATTTTCAAAATAAATTCCCCCATCCTGCCTTCGCTGGCTGGATGGGGGATTTCTGTTATTAATGATAGTCTTGTTCAAAACGGATAAAGACACCGGCTTTATTGTAATAGAGTTCATAACCAGGGATATCGATTTCATATCCACCTAACTCTTTCTCTATCTTGTAAGGCTTCTGATTAGGATATCGCTTCGCTATATCTGCTGCAATGTTGGCTGGAATGATACCATCAGGCATCACAGAGAACTTGCAGTCAACCGAAGTCCACTCGCCTTTCGCATCAAACTCCAGCTGGGTTCCGTCGCTGAGCAATACATCATACTCCCACCGGCCGTTGTCCTTTTCCTTCTCCGCATGGCTCACGGCAACCTCGGAAAAATGCTTGTTTACAAACTGCTGTGCATGCATCGGCAAATCATCAAAACTGATTATTCTTTCCTCACTGCTGTGGCAAGATACTGATATCATTGCCAATACCATCGACAAAAATGCCGTCAAAAACTTTCTTTTCATGTTGTCTAATTTTAAAAATTATTGAATCAATTACCTGTTTATTCTGTCAATTATTATTTGCGCATTACCACCTTCTTTCCATTCCGGATATAGATGCCCGGCTGGGTAACTTTGGTAAGTTTGCGGCCATCCAACCCGTATACTGCATCAGAAGATGAAGAAGCGGCTGCACTGCCCGTGCCCTGCGATAGAGCCGGCTTCGTGATCACTGTAGTCGGCGCCTTGCGGTAGAGCGTAATGCGGCGGCGCAACGTATTGGCATTCCAGCGGTCCATCCACATGCCGTCACGCTCTATATCTACATGTATCTCGTAGGTGCCCTCTGCCAACTCAGAAAGATTCACGGTATGGCGGGTAGAACCCGTAAGATCCGTATCATTGTTGCGCGGAATGCTCACTCTGCTGATGCTGCTCGTATACGCAGTCTCGCCCGTAGCCACATTGACCAGACGGTAGCGCATGCGAGTCTGCAGACTGCCCTGCGTCAGATACTTCATATAGCCCGACATACCCAGCACCAGCTGCGGCTTCTGATCCAGGTCGAAGTAATGGGAAGGCACATAACTGCCCGCTTCATCCAGGAGTTTTACCGATGTAACGGTCACCCTGCCTTCGTAGTTGTTAGGATATACCTCGAGCAGGAAATCTTCCGGCACCGCAATCTCGTAGACGCCAGGATTCTTCGTCTCGATATTGTGGTTGAAGCGGAGCTTCATGCGATACTTGCCTGCCTTGAGCTCATGAGAGCCGGTAGGGCCCGAATAGGATGTCATGAACCTCACGAGCCACTGGGTAGTATCCATGCGCTGCGCCACCATGTGGATGAGATAGGCATTCGGTACCTGATAGGTTTCACCCGCCAGATTTCCCGTGCCCTCCAGTTCCACCTGTAACTCGCCGCGAGCCTGATAGCGGCTCAGGTTAGATACATTCAGCAGAATGCCTGCCAACTGGCTGCTGTACTGATAGGCTGGCTCCAGCACCTCTGGTTTTCCCGCAAGCAACAGGTGAGGCTTGTTGTCTGCCTGTACCAGCGTAACCTCGCCACGGTTTACAATCATCGGCACGGAATTGCCATTCACCATCTGCCTCCAGTCTTCCCAAACGCCCTTGTCAGCATCCAGGAGTCGGCGGCCCAAAGGTCGCAGAGTGTAGGTGCCGTCTGCCAGACCGTCTATCTCATTCAGGTCCATCTTCCACCAGTCATATTCGAAATTGTAGCTGGTATAATAGGTAGCCCAAGTCAAGACACCCGACTGTCCGAAGACATGCATACACTTTCCGTCCTGCGTAAAGAGTCCGATGCCTATCTGTCCGGTATAGGCGCCTCCGGCATCCTGAGCCAGATTGCGGGCTCCCACACCTTTGATCTGCGCCGGAATAACCGACTTCACCGTCATTCCTTCACTCGCCTGTAACTGCAGTCCCTGGTCATTGTTCACCGACAGCACCACCGGTTTAGGCTGCAGCGGTTCTATCATTCCGTCGTTCGGATGCACGAAGAGCGCTATCTGATTTTCGTAGTAACAGCCGTCGCTGCCGTAACCTCCGCCAGCCGTCGCTGCCGTATTGATGTCGAAATAGCCATTGTCCAGACCAGCCCATCCCCAGTTTATATGCACCAGTCCGTTCTCATCATAGCCATCATATAAAAAGGCATGGTCGCCGCCCGTCATGAAGACCGGACAGCCGAGAGACAGTTCCTGGTAGATAGCCTGCAGAAACTCGCCGCCCGGCAGTCTGTCCTTCTCCAGCTGGCGCACATTGCAGTTGTAATAGTGCTCGAGGGTATTCCATAACTTTGCCTCATCACAGAGGGTTCCGTGCACACCGTAGGTAGCCAGAGCCAGTTTTCCCAAGTCGCGCATCAGCACGCCCACTGCCTGTGCCTGAGCCTCGCTGTACCCTCCTCCGCTGTAGGAATCGAGCATGTTGTCCCAGTCATAATAATCGTATGCCATGGCACCCTTACCCCGGTTTACCCCCTCGGGTCTCATCTTAGGCCAGCGGTGGGCATAGAGCACCTGTGCCATCGCCGTGATGGTACAGCCCGTATAGGTAGGCTTGCCGCTGGTGCTGCTGCGCGGGGTATAGTAGTTATAAGGATAATCCTGGCTCCACTCCGCACTGACGAGCGGTTTTACCGATGCCTTCGGCGGTTTGGCATAAACCGGCGTCACGCTGATGCTGTCTACCTTCACCAGCTCCACCACCCGTGCATATCTCTCCAGGAGTTTTTTCATCGGAGCCGACATATTTTCAGCATCCAGTCTTCCCCTGTCGCTATATCCCAGTACCCCGCCTACCCGGTCATCACCCGCCACGATGACGAAGCCTTCACCATCCTGGTTGTTGAAGAGGTGGAGCGATGGTTCTGAAGTACGGGATCCGCGGCTTTGCACCACCGACGGACCCACACTCACAGGATTTCCGATAAACTTTCTTGCCATTGTCTGTGCCTTGTTCACGTCTACCGGTCCGGCATTGACATTCATAGCACATATCGCCGATACGGCTATGGCGTAAAATTTCTTATCCATCATATCTCAGGTCAAAAAGAATTATCTGATTACCGTTTTCTTGCCGTTCACGATATAGATGCCCGGCGTCGGCTTGCCGTTCACCTTGCGTCCCTGCATGTCGTAGATGCCCTCCGGTTTTTTCTGCTCCTGAACAAGGTTAGGACGGATGCCGGTAGTGCCATGATTGCGCACACTGCAGCGGGCAGCATTTTCTATCTTCCCGGTCTTGTTGTTGAAGAGCACCGCTGCTATCTCTATCTTGCTGCGGTCGCGGATCACGCTGTATTTGTTTACACCCTCAAAAGTGGTGGAGTGCGTCTTCACCTCATCTGCCCGGAAGTCGGTCATCTTCGAGTCCTCCAGTCCGTTGTCCATACCCTGCGATTCTATCACTACATGGTTATACACCATGCCCTTTACATGCGACCAGCCCTCTACATAGTTGGCAGCATCGGCATAGAACTTCATCTCTTCGGGTGCATCCTTATAACTGTCGCTGGAATACTCAGCATAACTGGACTCCTGACGCCATTTGTCATCGCTCAGTCCGCTGGCAGTCATCACATAGCCTATGGCAAACGTTTCTCCCTCATCAGGCAACATGCATGGTTCTACCTGGGTTTTCACACGTATGTTATTACCGTTCTCATCCCATTCTGCGTCCACCTCCATGTTCATGTAGGTAACCTTGCTCTTTTCTATCTTGAAAGCATCGGTAATGTCAAAACCGGCAGCCTTGTTATCACGTGCCACCCATACGGAAGGAACCGTTACGGCATAGCGGTCTATCAATCCTTCGTATACCCATCGGGATACTACCTTGCTGATATCATCAGTTTTATGAACAGAAACAGCCACTACATCGTCGGGATACATACGCGCTATGGCATCGGTAGCCACCAGTCCGATAGGACAGTGCCAGCACCACATTCCCGCATAATCTTCTACCAGTACCCGCTTGTGCGGCATCTTGTTGACCGTGCAGCAGGTAAGATAGGCATATCCCGCCGAAGCCTCGTTATACTGTCCGTTCACCTGTGTGATATTGAAGAGCAACTCTTCCTTTCCCAGTTTCTGGCCCGGTTTGATAGGAATTTTTACCTCTCGCGTTTCTCCATCCTTGAGCGGCTGGTCGAAGTTCAACACGAAAGGTCCCTCGCTCACCTGCTTATCTGTATAATAAAAGGTATAGCTGATGCTGGTCACCTCGGTATCACCCCAGTTGGTCAGTTTTAGCGGCACCACCGTTTCCTTATCCCCCATTTTCAGGAATACGTTGCCCGGCGTCATAGGCGCCACCGAATTCTTTGCCCAGCAGCCAATTCTTTCCGCTATTTTCTGCGCCTGTTGCCAGGATTGTGGCCCGGCAGAAAGATGAGGTGGCAATACGAATAAGATTAGCAGCGACACTGCTGTTAAAATGGTTCTTTTCATCTTGTTTTTCTCGTTAAATAATTACTAATTTTGAGTTTCTGTTTTATTCTGTCATCTCATGGATCACTACGAGTCACGCCGCCCCGTCTTTTCGGCTACAAATATACTATAATTTTTCCAAGACAGGACACGCTTAAACTTTTATTAACAGATATTCGTTATTTTTTCTTTTAAACCGACCGTTCGCATGTAGTACTGTATAATCTTCAAAGCAAAAAACAGCCTAAAAATTTGGAAGTTACAAATATTCAGCGTATCTTAGCAGATGATAAACTGCACTCGGCAAAATATTCAAGCAAGCTTGATATTCTGCGCTCGTTAGCATTATCTTTGCAGTACAAATAAAAACATAAAGCGTATGAAACAGGTAGAAGAAAGATACATCAGCTTGCTGACCGATTTCGGCTTCGACCGCCTCTTCGAGGAAGCCGAGATAGCCAAGTTTACTCCTCAGGAAATGAGGGAGTACGAGACCAGCAAGATGGCATATCGCGACATCAAGAATTCCGTAGACACAGCTAAGCGTGAAGGTATAGCTGAAGGTATGGAAAAGGGTATGAAGGAGGGAATGGAATTAGGTATGGCGAAAGGTAAGCAAGAAGGTCTTGCAGAAGGTATGGAAAAAGGTATGAACCAGCGAAGCCTTGATATTGCCAGAAATATGCTTGCTGATGGCGTTGACCTCAATCTGATTATGAAGTATTCCGGTCTTACCCAGGAACAGATAGAAAAATTGAAATAAGATATTATCTTAGAGGTAACAGATAAGAAATTCCCCTGCCTACTTTCGCAAGCAGGCTGGGGACTTATACTTTCCGGGGATTTTGCCTTGCAGCAGATTCCGGGAAAGTATTTATAATGCTATAAAAACAGCACTCCGCTTCACTGCGTCGGGCTGACGATTCATAAATAAAAGTAAAAGTTTGAGGGGGCTCTCGCCCGCTGAAACAATTTCGACCTGTACGGTTGAAAAGTTTTATGGTTGCCTTCAAGCACATGAAGAAGAATACCCAAGTGGTTCAGTCAGCTAACTCAAGTGGTTCAGTCAAGAAACTCAAGTAGTTCAGTCAGCGAGTTCAGACGTCTCTGTTAGCTGATGCAGACGTCTCGATAAGCTTACAGATACGTCTCCGTTAGCCTACGCAGTCATATTTGTAACCCTACGCAGCCATATTTGTAACCCGATGCAGCCATATTCGTAACCCGATGCAGCCATATTCGTAACCCTACGCAGCCATATTCGTAACCCGATGCAGCCATATTTGTAACCCGATGCAGCCGTATTCGTGAATAAGTTTTATGTAATCATCTATCATCCATCACGATTTGGGGTTATCCCTCACGATATTCTCACTACACATTACCAGATACTGCATATCATTGTTGAAACACTTGCGATAGATTGACTTATACTGACATAGATAGACACATTGTTAACAGATATGTAATCCCCCTATCCCATCGATATGCCGGCTACAGCCTGAGGGCTGGAGATAACATATCCACAAAGCATAAAGAGGTTAGGTCATTTTTTGACGGCGGATTGCAAATTCGCCGGAACGCCTAGCGGAGAAAAGGCATATCCGGTGCTACTTATCGAAAACAGTAATTACAGGTTGCTTAAAATCTTCTAAATAAGAACCCTTATAGTTTATCACGATGCCATACACCGGAACTGAAAGATTCCTTCATGTTCTGCTGTCTGACCGGTCTGAGAAAGAGCGACGCACTGAGTTTGCGACCAGCCGACATACAGGAATACGACGACACCTATTATATACATAAGGTGATGAAGAAAACACAAACGCTGCTTCACATACCGCTATCGAAAGAAGCGCTGAACATTCTGAAACAGGAATACGAAGACGGTGACTCTCCCTTCTTCTCCCATCTCTCGCCCTATCACCTGAACCAACATCTGAAGACATGGCTCTCGGAAAACGGTATAGACAGCAAGCCCATCACCTTCCACATGAGAAGCCACAATAAAACCTTTTATTGATTGAATATCAACGAGTTAAGTACTTTAAAGCATGTAATTGCTAACGATTTAGAAACGAGCTATATTCTTTTTATTTCACAACCTTGCAATATACAAAGAACGCTTTGTTTTCGTGTGCAAAGGTAAATCTATTTTTTTGAAAAGCATATAGATTTGCTTAGTTTTTTGCAGTTTTTTTTAGAAATTAAGACGGAAACAAAGGGTGAATTTTATTCATTTAATTGCTAATAAACAATAAATGTTTTAAGATAATTCTCTTAATTATAGTTTAATTGGTATCTTTGCAGAAAAATAAATCATATGGCAAGTAAGAATTTAAATCGAATAAAGGTCGTTCTTGCAGACAAGCAACGGACTAATAAGTGGCTAGCAGAGCAGTTAGGCAAAGATAAGACAACGATATCTAAGTGGTGTACAAACTCAAGCCAGCCAGACTTGGAAAGTTTAATGAAAACTGCCAAGCTTTTAGAAGTAGAAGTTGCAGATTTACTAAGAGATAATATTGAATAAATACGTAAAAGTATGAAACCAATCATAAAATACCGCGGGGGAAAGAGTAAAGAAATAAAGAATTTCTTGCAATTTGTGCCTCGCGATTATAACAAGTATGTAGAGCCATTTGCAGGAGGTGCAGCTCTTTTTTTCTATTTAGAGCCTCAGCGCGCCTTAATAAATGATATAAATTCTAAACTTATTGATTTTTACAGGGCTGTACAAAACAACTATAAAGCATTGAAAAGAGAATTGGTTGAATTAGAGGACATATATCGATCTAATCAAGAGGAATTCGAAGTGCAAAAGAAATTAGGCTTGCAGAATTTTGTTGATAATAAAAATGAGGATTTGTATTATCTAATTAGAGATATGTACAATGGGAAAATTGATAAAAAATATTTGGATGCAACATTATATTACTTTATTAATAAAACTTCATATTCTGGTATGCTAAGATTCAATGCAAAAGGTGAATTTAATGTACCATTTGGAAGATATAAAAATTTCAATGCAGAAATCGTCTCAGAAGAACATCATGCCTTATTAAAAAGGACAGAGATTACAAAAGGAGACTATTCTGACATTTTTGATAGATGTTCTACCACTGATTTTGTCTTTTTGGATCCACCATATGATTGCGTATTTACAGATTATGGTAATATAGATGAATTTGATTTTCTAGAAGATAGTCAAGTAAAGTTGGCGCAAGATTTTCGAAATTTACCAGCAAAATCTTTAATGATTATTGGGAAGACAAAACTCACAGAGCATTTATATAAACCATATATAAAAGGTGAGTATTCAAAAAAATATGCAGTGAATATACGGAATCGTTTCAAAGCAGAGAGTACTCATTTAATCATAACGAACTATAATTTGAAGTAAAAATGGACTCTATAACTCGCATTAAGGAATTTATAAAGCAAAATTTCCCGACTTGGGAAAAAGTGCCGTATTCTGAATTTGACGATAATATCGATTTCAGAACAGATTGGAGTGAACTGTATAAAATACATGATGGGGAAGTTATACTAATATCATATACAAATATTAGCATAACAGGTACAGATCGTCCAAAGCCTCAACTTAGAGTCTTTTTAGATGAATATAAGAGACCATTTTATTTTGCAAAAAAACATCAGTTACGCTATTATTTGTTTTCGATATTTACTAAAGAAGATGAGATGGCTAGAGGTTTGAACAACTTCAACCCTAAGGAATATATAATTTCAATCGAAACAAATCTGGACAAAGAAGGCTCTAGAAGAGATTTACGAAGCATATATGACTATGCTAATGGGAAAATTAATAATAGAAAATTTTTAAAATGTTCCCGTTCAAACTATAAAGCTGACATAAATGAGGCTTCGTTCATTTATATAGGTTCTCAAGAAACACCAGAAAAGGACACATTTGAGAATTTTATTGATATTTTTGATTCTAGACCTTATCTTAATTCAGTAAACGAGGAGGTATGTGATTTTGATAAAAAAACTTCTTGGGAAAAAAATGTCAAACTTTACCGTCCATATATTACTGCCATCAAGTCGAAGCCTTTCCTTCTGCTTGCTGGTATCTCTGGTACAGGTAAGAGTCGTATTGTGAGAGAGCTGGCAAGAGCTTGTTGGGAAGAAGGCTCAGAAGAGTATAATGCCCAAAAACCAAAGAACTTTCATATGGTGCAAGTAAAACCAAACTGGCACGACTCTAGCGACTTAATAGGTTATGTAAGCCGAGTGAGTGGCAAGCCCGAGTATGTGGCTGGAGAATTCCTCCGCTTTGTTGCCAAGGCATGGGAAGACAAGGATACGCCCTATTTCCTTTGCTTGGATGAAATGAATCTTGCACCTGTTGAGCAATATTTTGCAGAATATCTCAGCGTTATAGAGTCTCGCAAGAGTCACAAGGATGGTACGGTGACAACCGATCCAATAATTGAACCTCAATATAAGAAAGACAGAGATGAGAATACAGGGTCTCTTATCCCTAAAGAATGGTACAAGAATTTAGTGAATGATTTGTTGGCTGATTGCCCCACGGAAAAGGCCTTTGCTTTATACAATAAATTCATCGATGATGGAATCTGTATTCCTCAGAACCTTATCGTTGTCGGCACAGTCAATATGGACGAAACGACATTTTCATTCTCTCGCAAGGTACTCGACCGTGCCATGACCATCGAGATGAACGATGTGGACCTGCATGATGGACTGACTGAGCGCAATGAAAAGATTGGCAAGTTGAGCAAGGCTGAATTGGTAGGTAATGCCGTGGAAGGTGTGGATGTATATACCGACAACAAGGATGTCTGCGAGAAAGTGCTGACTTATCTTGATGCAGTAAATGCTGTGCTGAACGGCACTCCGTTCAAGGTAGCTTACCGAACACGCAACGAGTTTCTGCTGTATGTGGTGAACAATCTTCCTTACAACAAGGATGAGAACGATACAGAATTGGAACCAGAATATGTCGTGGCACGTGCCTTGGACGAGATAACGAGCATGAAGGTATTGTCGCGCATTGAAGGCGATGACACTAAAGTGAGCGATGACTTCCTCGACCGTCTGAGCAAGACTATAGAAGATGGACTAAAGGGCATATCGGGTGAAGAACATACCATAACCTCAATATCCTTGGCGAAGCTGAAGGAGATGAAGGCTAAACTTGCATCGGGTTATACAAGTTTCTGGAGTTAAAAAGACATAGAATGATATGGAACTATTGACGATTGAGCACATAGATTTTACAATGATTGTCGAATGTACCAAGTTCGACAGAATTTGGAGCAAGGCCAAGAGTAATGTGGGAGAAGACAAGCTGCTTTCCACTTACTCGTGGTCGGAAGGAGTCATGTCCGTAAAACGCACTTCTGAAAATGGCACAGACATCAGCATAGAACAAGGAGTACCTGCTCCTGCCATATTCTTCGACAATGCCGACTATCCCATTTGGATAGAATTCGGAAACCATGTAAAGAATGCCCAATTCGGTTCCATACTGCAAAACGACAACGACCGTTTCTCTTTTCGCCGGCATATCTTGGCTGGTTTCATCAACTACAAGAATGAGATTGGACGGAGCGAGATACAGCTCATATACAACACAGACAAGGAGAAAAAGATATTCCGTTTCGGTTTTGAGGTGCTAAGTACCAAGCTCGATTACCATGAGCATTGGCGTGCCATCGTTGAGGACATTGAGCGTGAATACCGTATGTTGTCGCTCGACTATATGCGTCGCACATTTCATGGCTTTGCTCCAGATACCAAGGGCGAACACCCCGACATAATATGGTGGAGCGTGTTTGAGGGCGAACAACAGAAGTTCATAAAGGCTTGCAAGAACATCATCGACCGCCCTCGCCACCGCTTGCATGGTGAGGAAACGTATGTCAGGGCAGACAAATTGAAGCAGACACCACACGACATAGAGAACCGCCTTGCCGAACATCGCAAGGAAACAGCCCATCTCTACCGCATAGAACAGCAGATACAGTCGAACGACACGCAAGAAAACCGCTTTCTGAAATTTGCCTTGCAACAAATAAGCAAGCGATATGAAGAACTGCGCCAACGCATAGAGGCCATAAAGACGGTTTCTGACACGATGAAGGCTGCTATGCTCGGTACCTCAAACATTCTAAAACGACTGCAACGTCATCCTTTCTTTCGCACAGTAAGTAGATTCAAGGGATTGAATCAAGAGAGCATGGTACTGCAAAAGGCAACAGGCTACAGCCAAGTGTACCGCACATGGAATCTGCTGCGACGTGCCTATTCGCTCAATGACGGTCTGTACCGCTTGCAGACAAAAGACATAGCGACACTCTACGAGATATGGTGCTTCATCGAGGTGAGCCATATCGTCAAGGAGCAGCTGTGCCTGGATGATGCCGATGTGGAACACCGCAACCGTATGGAGATGAACGGTGTGTTCTCATGGAAACTCGGCAAGGGGGAGCACTCACGTATTCTATTCCGCAAGGATGGTGTGGAATTGGCGGAACTTGTGTACAATCCTAAGAACACTGAGGCTGAGAACGACAGCGTAGGACTGAAAGATGTGGTTGTGCCCACTGTACCGCAAAAACCGGACATCGTGCTGCAACTCACCAAAAACGACTTGCAGCAAGGCATGAAGATGACTTATCTCTTTGATGCCAAATACCGCATTGACGGCAGGAAGCAAGGTGTGGATGTGCCGCCAGAGGATGCCATCAACCAGATGCACCGCTACCGTGATGCTATCTATTATCGTGACTATGATGCCAATGCCTTGAAGAAGGAGGTAATAGGCGGATATATTCTCTTCCCTGGTGACGGAGAGCCAAATGATGTGGCTGTGTCAAAGTTCTACAAGACGATTAAAGAGGTGAATATAGGAGCATTTCCACTTCGTCCGAAAGACACGGAAAACAGGAAGTTATTGGAACAGTTTATAGAAGAGCTGATTCACACCAAGTCATATGAGACGATAGCACATGTCATTCCTCAAAAAGGCGCATATGTGGAAGTTGGCAACCGTGTGCTTATCGGATTGGTTAAGGAAGACAACACGCAATATCAGAAATTTATGGACGGAACAGCAACTTTGTATTATACAGGCAAGCTGTTTCCAACAACCATCGCCCTGCAGAACCTCCACTTCTTCATGCCTTATATCAAAGGACATGGAATGCGTGATGTGTACGAGATAGTCAAAGTACGAACTATTTCGAGCAAAGAGGCAAAGCAAACGGATAGCGATGATGCAGAAAGCAAGGCTCTGCGCTTGGCTTTCGAACTGAGATATGTGCGCAAGCAATATGCAGATTTTCATTCTGTTGATGCAAGTAAATGGATAAGTTACACGTTTGTTGATACGACTTTCGATAGGTTGGATGAATGTGTGGTAGCTATTGGCGCATCTCTATAGCATAGAATAGAAAAGTTTATTTTCCGACAACAAGATGTAACGATAGCATTTTGATATATCAGATTTGTATAACGAATAATTTAGAGAATATGGCAAAAGATATAAACAAAAAAGAATTTACGGAAGAAACCAAATTGAAATTGACAATATTTCAAGAGTGCTTTCGTGAATGGTATCCTGTATTCATCCATCATAGACACATTGCAAATGTACTTATTTATGATATGTTTGCAGGGAGTGGTATGGATACAAAGGGAAATTATGGTTCTCCTCTTATTTTATTACAAGAGGCAAAAGGCGAGAATAAGCAGCATTGCACATTTTTGTCAAGTCAGCATACGCCACAAGTATATTTTGGATTTAATGAGCTATTATCTCAAAAGGAAAAAGAACTTGAATCCAACGTTACTAATTATATGCAAAAATGTCAAAAGACATGCTATTTAGAATGCCCTTTTAAAAATCACATTGTTTGTAAAAGTGCAGATTTTTCCACATTAATAAAAACTAAGAATTTGCTTCAAAACTTAGAGGATAAGAACAATGCTAAATTTGTACTTTTGGATCAATATGGCTTTAAGCAAATTGACGATACTATATTTACAAAGTTGATAAGTTTTCCAAAGACAGATTTCATCTTCTTTATCGCATCTTCTTTTATAAAAAGATTTAGAGAGTTACCTGCTGTAACCAACTATTTCCATAAGGTTAAAATAACATATGATGAGTCGCAGCCGAAAGAGTGTCATCGTGTTATCACAGACTATTTTAGAAGTTTAATTCCTACAGGTAAAGAATATTATCTTCATTCCTTTACTATTCAAAAAGGTAAGAATTATTATGGTCTAATTTTTGGCACTAGTCATTCATTAGGCATGGAAAAATTTTTAAAGGTGTGTTGGAAACATGATAAACTTGCGGGAGAATCAAATTGTAACATAGAAAATGATTTTGAGCCAGGAACTTTGTTCTACAATCCTTTGGATACAAATAAAAAGCACCGTGTTTTAACGGAAATTAAAAATAAAATCCTTTCAAGAAAAATATCAAATAATAAACAAGGATTAAAGTTTGCACTAAAGAATGGTTGTGAACCTTCTCTATATGTTTCCGCCATCTCAGAATTGCTTGAAAGTAAGAAGATTGACATAAGTGGGAAATTCAATAAACAGGCGACAAACATTCATAAAGTAGATGAATATACAATTTTAGTAAAATGAGAGCAACAAAAATAGAATGGACAGAACGAACATGGAACCCCGTAACAGGCTGCACTAAACGTTCTAAAGGGTGTGAGCATTGCTATGCAGAAGCTATGGCACGAAGATTGTTTGCTATGGGCAATTACAAATATCGCAATGGCTTCAAAAATACGATTCATCCAGAAGCTTTAGAAGAACCATTAAGATGGCGCAAAGCATCTGTTGTTTTTGTATGTTCTATGGGGGATTTATTCCACGAAAATGTTCCATTTCAATTCATCGATGAAGTGATGAGTGTAATTCGTAAAACTCCGCAACACACATATCAACTGTTAACGAAAAGAGCAGAAAGAATGGCAGAATATTTTGGTTCACGTACAGTTCCTGAAAATGTTTGGTTAGGTGTTACAGTTGAGGATGTCTCAACAAAGTTTAGAATGGATTTTTTACGAAAACTCACAGCACAAGTAAAATTTCTTTCTTGTGAACCTCTATTGTGTGATTTAGGGACACTTGATTTAAAAGGTATCGATTGGATTATAGTTGGAGGAGAAAGTGGTCCGATTGCACGCCCTATGAAAGAAGAGTGGGTATTGAATATAAAACAGCAGGCAGATAAATTTGCCGTACCTTTTTTCTTCAAGCAATGGGGAACATGGAGTAAAGATGGGATTAAAGGCAATAAAAAGAAGAATGGTAAACTCTTACAAGGAGAAATCGTTCAACATATGCCAGAAGTGACGCATGAAAATTTTCGAAATCTAAGCAAGAAATAAAATTTAAATGAACATAAATGAGTTAATAGGTGAAGCAACCGCCTACGACAAGAAACAGCAACTCGAAGTCAAACGACCTAAGAGTTGGCTAAAAAGTGTTTCTGCCTTTGCCAATGGCGAAGGCGGAACATTGGTGTTTGGCATTAGTGACGATGACCATGTGGTAGGACTTGCTGATGCTGAAGGTGACGCAGAGAGAATAAGTGAGGAGATAAAAACCAAGCTTGATCCTATACCTGCTGTCAACCTCGAATTTAAGGAAGTGGATGGAAAGAAACTTGTGCTACTCCATGTATATAAGGGGCAAGAGACACCATATTATTATATAGGTGACAAGCAACGATTGGCTTTTGTAAGGATTGGCAATGAATCTGTGGTAGCCGACAGGCTTCAATTGAAAAGCCTTGTTATGAGAGGTGCAGGTCGTTCGTTTGATGCTATCCCATCACCATACAAGTTTGAGGATATGTCTTTCTCCAAGCTCAAATCTGTTCATTTTAAGCGATTGAACCAATCGTTTGATGATTGTGATTTCGTTTCATGGGGAATAGTTGACTATGACGGGAAACTAACCAATGCCGGTGCATTATTGGCAGATGATTCTCCAATACGTCATTCTCGTATCTTCTGCACACGTTGGAATGGACTTGACATGACAAGTGGTTTGGGCGAGGCTTTGGACGATGCTGAGCTTGAGGGTAGTGTCATCAGTCAATTGCAAGATGCTGTTGCTTTTGTAAGAAACAACTCTCACAGAAGATGGTGGAAAGAAGCTGAATATCGAGAAGAACTGCCAGATTATCCTGAGCGTGCCGTAACCGAAGTGATATGCAATGCAATCATTCATCGTGATTACATGGAACTTGGCAGTGAGATACATATAGATATGTATGACGACCGCATGGAAGTGTATTCTCCTGGTGGTATGTTTGATGGCCGATTGATACAACAACTTAATCCTCTGACTGTACCATCGAAACGTCGTAACCCTTTACTTGCAGACTTTTTCCATCGTCTGAAACTCATGGAGCGTAGAGGTAGTGGCATGAAAAAGATAATTGGTGAGTATAAGCGTTTTGAAAACTTGGAAAATTATCACGCACCAGAGTTCAGTTCCAATGCAACAGAATTTCATGTTACTCTATGGAACCTCAATTATGGGGAGGATGTCGTAAAAGACAACCCTCATGTCATAAAAGAGGCAAATGATGTCGTAAAAGATGTCGTAAAAGAGACGGATGATGTCGTAAAAGAAAAAGCAAATGTCACAAAAGAATTTGCAAAAGCTCAACGACAAATCTATAAGTTGATTTCTCAGACGCCTCAAATCAGTGCTGCCCAAATGTCGGAAAACATGGGGATTTCTTTAAGACAAGTACAGCGATACCTCAAACAACTTTCCGACCAAAACCTAATTGTAAGAGAAGGAGGTCGCAAAAATGGCGTTTGGAAAATCTTGGACGATGAATACGAAGGCTTCTTTAAAAGAATATAAACGATAAAGGCAGGTGGCTAAATCCATAAAAACACATCATCACAGCCGTATCTGCTCCTGGCATCTGTCTGCCACCTCCTTCCTATGCGTAACACAGATAATAGTTTTATCGGCATACGAAGCAAAGAGGCGGTCGAAAAGAAGCTTCTCGGTTTCGGCATCCAGCGATGAGCTGATTTCATCCAACAACAGAATGTTACCTTCGCGCAAAAGACTGCGGGCTATGGCAATGCGCTGTGCCTGACCGCCACTCAAACGGGTGGCATGCTCTCCTATCTTCGTATCCATACCTGCCGGCAAACTGAAAACGAAATCGGCACAGGCTACATGAAGGGCTTCGGTAAGCTGCTCATCGGTAGCCACGGGATTGGCAAGAAGAAGATTATCGCGAATGGTTCCGCTCATCAGCGTATTACCCTGCTCTATATACACGATATGCGAACGCATGCCGGTTCCTTCTGTCTCTTTGCCCAGGGCATCATACAATACTATCCTTCCGCTATCGGGCTGGATGATACTCGACAAGAGACGCAGGATGGTGGTCTTGCCACAACCGGTTTCTCCTACTATCGCCACAGATGTGGCGGGACGGAAATCATAAGAGAAATGACTGACAACAACTTTTTTTCGCTCATCGGGATATGAATAACTCACATCCTGAAGACGGATACCGCAAGCACGCTGCAAAGGTATAGAAGCATCTGCCTGCACCAGAGATTCCTCCTGCTCGGTATTTTCTATCTCTACCAACCGGTCTACACTCGCTGATGCATGAATCAGCTGGGGAATCATGCCCAAGAGCGACATGATAGGACTCTGTATCTGACCCACCAACTGCAGAAAGGCGGTCATCACACCAAAGGTTATCAACCCGTTCTTGAGTTGGATGGCACCATAGACAAAGGCTCCGAAATAGCCGTAACTGAAGGTGAAGGCAAGGAGCAGACGGGATATCAATGTAAAGCGGATACGACGGCGAACCAAATGATGCAAACGCTGCTGCATACTGCCTACCCTACCGGAAACCGTGCTCTCTGCCTGCAAGGTCTTGATGGTGAGTTCATGTTCTACCGTCTCCTGAATCATCATCTGTATGCTGCTCTCCTCCTCGCGTATCGCCAGCGTCATCTTCTTGAGTCGGCTGCCGAGATACTTGGCACAGACTGCAACCACCGGTGTCAGTACCAGAAGGCTCCATGCCAGAATGGAATCAATAGAACGCATCAGGAAGAATGCACCGAAGAGCTGCACCAGGGTGACTACGATTGTGGGCAGGATATCCGTAACTACCGAAGAGGCTGATGAGAGATCGCGCTCCAAACGCTGGCTGATGTCGCCGGAAAGCATATCAGAAGCAGGTTTTCCGGAACCAGCCTCAGCTTGATGCTTAACGGCATAGAGTTTCCTGCCCAGCACAAACCGGAAAAGGCGGCTACGCATATCATTCTGGAGGATAACCTCGGTGATGCCGGAAAGATAGAATACCAGCTGGCGAAGGGCTATCAGCAGGGCGATGACAGAAAAAAGCACGATGGTTTCGCGCAGCACATTGCCACGCCAGATCACCACATCGATGAACCGGCGACACAGCCAGACGAGCCACAAACCTAATGCTACCTGCAGGAGACCGGCGATGATGCGCAACAGCAAACGTCCACGGACTGCAGACATCTGGCGGAAAAACCATAGTGCATACTTCCTCATACCAGTCCCTCTTTCTGCCACTGGGCAATAATCGCCTCGCAGTCTTTTTCTGCCTGAGCCATGACTACATCATACTCATCGCACAGAGCCTGAGCCAACGAAGCTACCGTAAATTCGCCCTGTTTCTCAGCCGTCTTCCAGAGAAAGGCGGCAGTTTCGTTAAGACTGATCAACTTGGTAAAGTCTACTGCCTGCATACCTTCGGCTGTTACCACATACTCACCGCAAATTTCGCGGAGCTTGAAATCTTTCTTGATCTTCATTGTATCTTGTTTTTTAGTTTTTATATGATAAACGGATATAGAGCTTGATTATTTTAAGCAAGACCCTACGCACAGGCCTCAACCTCTGCCATCTGTGCCAGTTTCTGAGCGCTTTCTGCGAGATGAGACTCTTACGGCTGCCGTCGGGACAGATGACAGCATGCGCCTTCGCAATGACATCCTTGCGCAGGCAATGCTCCTTAAAACCAAGATTTCCATCGCCCGTCAGCACGATACGGCATTCATCTGCAGAAAAAGATGCGGGGGAAGCTGCTCCTGCAACAGGCTCTATCCCGATGATGCGATGCACCACCGGATAGCCTTCTTCTACCCTCGCCATCACAATATCGCCCACCTTCAACTCGCCTTCTACCGGATAGAATTCTACGCAATCTCTATCACCAACGATAAAGGGAAGCATGCTGGTTCCTTTGACCGGAAACTTGACAGGACGACCTTCACGGATGAATTGCTCGAGCGCGGCTATTGCCTTATATTTTGAATCGGATGTATTCATCATTCTATTGTACGATTGGTTTTTACCCGACGGTTGGTTTTACAGACTGATGGTCTGACTGCAAAGGAGGGCTGCACCGGCATCAGGCAGACAGTCGAGCTGATAAAGCCGGGTAGCCCCGATCAGCTTCTCTATCGTTTGATGCTGGCCATCTGCAATTTCCTTCTCCCATGCCTTGCCGGAGACAGAAGTCTTGATAGACACATAAGACTCTATGACGGTCTGTTTTCTGATTTTATTCTCTGGTGCCTGGCGCAATTGGACAATTGCCCCTATCGGATATTCCTCGTTCTTATAGCAAGGTGTCTTTCCGCTCCAAGGCGAGCCACTCACCATGGGTGTTCCTTCGTGCGATATATATACCACCGGGTTATCATCATTGAGCAGTCGGGTGCCCTCGATATATTTGAGCCACAATCCGGAATGCGTACTCTTGCCCGTTCCGCTCTTGCCCAGGAAGAGATAAGCCTTTCCATCCTTTACTATGGTAGAAGAATGAAACAGGAGTGTATCTCCGGCAGCCGAGCGCATGGCATAGAGCAGCATCAGCGAGGTGTCAACGGTTGCCTTGAGGGATCCGAAAGCCGACTTCTGGCTGAAGGTGCCAGCAGGAACCAGAAGACTGGAATGCTGATAATCATGACCTGTAACCAGTATCGATTTCATATCAGTCATTGCCATCAGGAACGCCTTCTGCTTCTCTCCCAGACTACCACTGATAATGAGCTGTCCCTCCTCATCCTGTCTGCATTCCTCCTTGAAACCGGCAGGTTTCCTCATCTCTTCCCCGCTTTCGTTCAAGATAAGAGAGAAGGAGGTCAGGGCAGCAGATGCGACCTGCTCATCGCATTCAAACGCCTGATAAGCCTCCAGTAAAACAGCCATCATCTCCTGAGAGAAATCAGGATAAGAAAGGCTGAACCCGACATGGGCTACCTGATAATGCTTTATAATAGATTCCATTATTCTGTAATTTCATTTATGCTCCCTATAAGGAACGGTTCAAGTTTTTCATTACTGCAACAAAGGCTCAGAGGCCTCATTGTCTGCAATTTCGCAACAAAAATACGATTTTTATCTGAGAAAGCCAAATCTTTCTCTATCTTTCTTCAAATTACAGAAGTTTTGCAGATGGAAATCGGCGCACAAAAAAAAGAGATGAAGCAAAATCTACGTTGCTTCATCTCTTTTTATATGATCTCATATTCAGTATCTTACTGCATATCGTAAACCACCTGCATGAGCTTCTTGCCCAGTTCATCAGCCTGCTCCATGGTAGAGGCCTCGCTATATACGCGGATGATAGGCTCGGTATTACTCTTGCGGAGGTGAACCCACTTGTCAGGGAAATCTAGCTTGACGCCATCGATATCTGTTACGGTGACATCCTTCTCCTTACCATACATCTCCTTAACCTTCACGAGGATAGCATCTACATCGGTAGATGGAGTCAGGTCGATGCGGTTCTTGGCGATGAAATAGTTAGGGAAGCTGGCACGAAGCTCGCTCACCTTGCAGCCCTTGTGAGCCAGACTGCTCAGGAAGAGGGCGATACCAACGAGGGCATCACGACCGTAATGGCTCTCTGGATAGATAACTCCACCATTGCCTTCACCACCGATAACAGCGTGAACATCCTTCATTTTGGTAGTTACATTCACCTCGCCTACAGCAGCTGCAGTGTACTTGCCACCATGCTTCTCTGTAACATCACGGAGGGCACGGGTAGATGAAAGGTTGCTGACGGTATTGCCTGGAGTCTTGCTCAACACGTAATCTGCCACACTTACCAAGGTATACTCTTCGCCAAACATCTTGCCATCTTCGCAGATGAAAGCCAGACGGTCAACATCAGGGTCTACAACGATACCCATATCGTAGCCACCCTTCTTCAACTCATCCATGATACCACCGAGGTTCTTCTCCAATGGCTCCGGATTATGAGCGAAGTCGCCTGTAGGCTCACCATTGAGGAAAGTATATGCTACACCGAGCGCATCGAGCAACTCTGGAAGTATAACGCCACCAACAGAGTTGATGGAATCTACACAAACCTTGAAGTGGGCATTCTTGATTGCTTCGACATCTACAAGTTTCAAAGCAAGTACGGAGTCGATATGGCGCTTGTTGAAGGTATTGTCTTCAGTATATTTTCCGAGATGATCCACATCCGCATAGTCGAAGTCTTCCTTCTCTGCGATACCCAGCACCTCGTTACCATTAGCTGCTGTGAGGAACTCACCCTTCTCGTTGAGGAGCTTGAGGGCATTCCACTGGCGTGGGTTGTGAGAAGCTGTGATGATGATACCGCCGGCGGCACCACTCATGGTAACAGCAAGTTCGGTGGTAGGAGTAGTAGCCAGACCGATGTTCAGCACATCGTAGCCCATACCCATGAGGGTTCCACAAACCACATTCTTTACCATCTCGCCAGAGATGCGCGCATCACGGCCTACAACGATGGTATTACTCTCTGAAGCACCGCTACGGCGAATGAAGGTAGCGTATGCTGAAGTGAACTTTACGATATCGAGCGGATTCAAAGTATCGCCCGCTGGACCGCCGATAGTACCGCGGATACCAGAAATTGACTTAATCAGTGTCATAAATATATCTCTTTTTATGTTTATCTTCCTTTCTGCAGGGTCATGTCGTAGACACATGCCTGCACACTGCCCGATGCCGATGTGGTACCGTAAGAGTGAGGTACGAGCAGGCGGACATGAGCGATGCGTTCATCATCAGTCTTCGGTCTGCCTATCTTAATCCAGGTGAATGGTATGAGCCAACCGCTAGGCACGGTAGAACTTACACTGCCATAATTGGATGAATTATATGTATTGGCCATCAGACTGGCTTTAGGATCAACGAAAGAACCGGTAAATGTACCGGAAGTATTGGTAACGCTTATCTTATCTATATAATAGGAATAAGCAGGAACTTTGTTTGAAAGCGTGAGACACTTATCGCTCATTTCAGCAGCATACGAAAGGTTATACTCATCAAAGCGGACCAATACATCTACCGATGTACCTTTCTTGATATAGTCGCCACATCCCTGGTCAATCACCTGCATATAGATACCGTTACTGTTGAAAAGTACCCATTCGTTGTTGTTCTTTGCTGTATCCGTCAGTTTTTCATTATTTTTCCAACGTCTGTTGAACTCATCCTCGGAGATGACCTTAATATTTTCCTTACGCAAGAAAGAGCTGATAGAATCGAGCTCTCTGTCGCGCATGTCCTTATAAGTCTCACTATCATTGCATGCGGCAAACGATAAAACAGCCGCGAAAGCAATCATTGCAAACAAAAATTTCTTCATTCTTCTTTTTAAAATCTGATTTATTGGGCAAAGGTACAAAAAAGATAAGACAACACCGAGAGGAATAGGTTGATTTTATTATTATTTATCACTTATTATCATCCTATTGCCTCAAAACGGGGTTGTTTTCTGCCTTTTTCGTCATTTCTAAGGAAAAAAACGGCTACTTCAGCATATCGGCGTATGCCAGGATAGCCTTCAGTGCTATCTGCTCTGCCTCCTGTATGCTGCAAAGCAATTTGCCGCCAGAAGCATTGCGATGACCGCCACCATTGAAGAACTCGGCTGCCATCTTATTGCATGGGAAATCGTCTACCGAACGGAGACTTACCAATATGCGATTGTCTATATCCGTATCTTCACGAAGAGAAATGGAGAGTTTGTGTCCCTTGATGGTAAGAGGTACGTTCACCAGTCCTTCCAGGTCGCCCTTGATAAAGTCATACTTCTTCAACTCTTTACGGGTCACGGTATAGAAACTGGCATGAAGTCCCTCTACTACCTGCAACTTTTCATTCATCAGATAGCCACGGAACCGGACTGCCGGAATGCGGGCATTATTGAAGACATTGCGGTAAATCTTATCCTTGTCGATGTTCTTGGTAAGCAGCAAGCAGATGATGTAATAGATATAAGGCTGGGTAGAATTATAGGTGAAACCGCCCGTATCGGTCATCATGCCGCAATAGATGCAGGTAGCCCAAGTCTGATCCATCTGTGGGAAACCTCCCAACTGCCAGACTACACGGAATACCAGGTCGCTGGCACTGCTGGCATGTGGCTGCGAAACCAGCAGCTTAGCCTCAAGATTAGGAGCCAGATGGTGGTCGATGATGACACGCTGAGTCTTGCAACCCAATAATACATGGTCCATCTCATCAAGACGTCCCTCACTGCTAAAGTCAACACAGCATACCAGGTCGGCTTCATCGAAAGCTCGCTGCACCAGTTCAGGCTGTCTGTCATATCGCAGGATACCGGCAGCTCCAGGCAACCAGGAAATAGAATCCGGTATCATATCCGGCACACAAATGTCAACTTTCTTGCCCAAAGAGCGAAGATAACCAGCCCATCCCAAAGAAGAGCCGATGGCATCACCGTCTGGCGACTTATGTGCACAGACGACAATACGATGAGAAGCCGCTATCGTCTCTCGGAGAATAGCGGCTTCCTGATCTGTCAATATATTAATGTTTATATCCATCACATTAAATTAGAAGAGCTTGTTTGGATAAACACCCTCATCGATAAGATGCTGGATCTTATCAACAACACTCTGGCGGTCGGCTGCATAAGTTACACCAAACCACTTGCTGGTAGTATCGAGCACCTTAACGGTAGCTGTACCCTCATTGATGAGCTTGTTGACCATCAATGGGATGAAGAACTCAGCCTTCTTGTTTTCCATATTTTTAGGATCACTCAAGAACTCCTTGAAGTACTCCTCACTATGCTGGAAGTAATCAGGTGTGAAGCCCCAAACGTTCATGGAAACAGGAGTATTGTCGCCAACAGCAACCCACTCGCCCTGCTCGTCCTTGTAAGATACCTTACCGTCGATACGCATGATCTCGGTACGCTCTACACAGGTTGTCAAGTTCTCGTCAGCATCCTTAGAGCAGATGCCGCGAGCTACGGTACCATTCTCGCTCAAGGTATTACCTACACGGAAACCTACCATGGCGTAACGGTTCTTGCTGCCCTCTGGAAGTTCTGAGAGGAACTTGCCGATTACCATGAAGCAATCGCGGTTGTAGAAGTCATCACAGTTGATTACGCAGAAAGGTTCCTTGATGATATCCTTTGCCATCAGGACAGCATGGTTTGTACCCCATGGTTTCTCACGACCTTCTGGAACAGAGAATCCCTCTGGGAGATCATCCAATGCCTGGAAGCAAAGTTCTGCAGGAATATGACCCTCATACTTTGAAAGAATCTTCTCACGGAACTGATCTTCGAAGTCCTTGCGGATAACGAATACGATCTTTCCGAAACCAGCCTGAATAGCATCATAGATGCTGTAGTCCATGATAGTCTCACCATTAGGACCCAGACCATCAAGCTGTTTCAAACCACCATAACGGCTACCCATACCGGCAGCCAAAAGCAATAACGTAGGTTTCATTTTGTCTATACTTTTATTTATTAATAGTTGATAGTTATTAAAAAAATAACGATGCAAAAGTAACAAAAAAAATGCAGTTAACCGCAAGTTTTCCTACTTTTTTTTGATTAATATCAATTTTTGTCCTTTTATGCACTATCTGTAACACATATCAGACTTATTTCCGGACACATCTCCCAGGCTAAACCTAGAAAGGATAACCCACAGCGAAATGCAGACTCTGGGCATCCTTGAACCGACGGATGTTATAGATGCCATTCTTGCCGGTATCGTAAGGAACATGCAGACCGATACCCCAGTCGACACGTATCACAAACATACCCATGTCATAACGCACACCGACACCGGTGCCTACCGCCAGCTGCCGGAAGAACTTGTCTACATCAAACTTGCCGAGCGGACTGTACTCATGGTTGCGTAAGGTCCACACATTACCTGCATCCAGGAAAAGGGCTCCATAGAGATCGCCCCATACCTTCTGACGGTATTCCAGATTCATCAGATACTTGATGTCGCCCGTCTGGTCGATATACGAATACTTGCTGTTGGTAGGCTGGTATCTGCCCGGTCCGATGCTTCTCACATTAAACGCTCGCACACTGTTGGCACCACCGATATAGAACTGCTCATAATAAGGAGCATTCTCGGCATTGCCATAACTCCAGATAATGCCGGCATTGACATGTCCCACCAGCGTACCATCCTGGGTGATACGCCAATATTTCACGAAATCTGTCTCCAGTTTCAGAAACTGAGCAAACGGATTCTTGAACATCTTCTTGTCTTTCTCGTTCCATCCCTTTCCGGCCGCCATGTAACCAAGCGAAAGGATATTGGCTGCCTCGCTGATGGTGGTTGACCAGGTGATAGGATGGCGGTAACGGCGCGGACTGCGATAAGTATAGGTGTAACTCATCTTAGGTACAAACTGGTCGCGCATCGATATCTGAAGATAAGGATGCAGGGCGAGGATGCTATCGAAAGCGGCTGTGCGGCTGTTCATAAACTCATAAGAGAGAATCAGCGGACTGAAAGAATGCTGATGCTGGTAAGAGGTAGACCACGCATAGGTTAACTCGCCCGCTGCCACATGACGTCGGAAATAGCTGGCTCTGTTCAGCACATTCATCGAAGCCTTGATGGTAGTAGTTGGCACACCCCGATATTTGGTAGGCATATGCCCGGCACGGTATCTGCGCTCATTCTGCTCCATCGTTCTGAACATATTCCAAGGCGTGATGATGCGAGGGAACTCTACGGAAACATCCGATCCGTATTCATAGGAATTGATGCGGGTAGAACCTCCACCAGCCTGACTGATGGTTTGCCACTCATGCGAACCATGCAGGTTGACAGTAAGTTTTTCGCCTCCATGAAAAGCATTGCGCTTGGTAAGACCCACTACCAACTCCGGTCCTACTCTACCGGTCGTTTTGCCGCGGGCATTTGCCTCGACATAGAAATCGTATGGTTTGTCGAATACCAGATCGATATTGGCATCCAAGGTGTCACGATATACGACATTGCCCAGACTGTCTAGGGTCTGCACCGAACGGGGAGAGAACTGGATGCTGGAATAGCTGAAGAGTCCCATCTCCTGAAGTCCGGTCTTGGCACGTTCCTCGGTACGTACCCGATACAGTTCACGGGGACGCAGGCGCAGACTCTGCAAAACGATGCCCGGACGTATCGGCATCTTTCTTCCATTATAATGGAAACTCAGATAGCTGCGCACAAAGGAATCCTTCAACTCCTCCATATACTGCTTTCTGAAATTAACATGAATCTTTCCGATATACCACTGTCGGGTAGCCCTATCGTCCACGCTGTCTGCCATCATCAGCCGCAACTGCACCTTGCCGGGCACATTCACGGTATCGGCAAGATAAGAAGCATAACTGTTCTGATAGAAATAATAGCCCCTGTTGCGGAACAGACGGGTGATACGCTGACGTTCCGATTCCATGTTGGCGACATTGAAAGGACTCCCCTTCCGTATGAGCGCCTTGTTCATGGAAGCATCTATAAACTGCTTGCTCTTGGCTGGGAAGTTGAGATAAGCCATAGAATCAAGCGTCCAGAGATGACCGAAGTCTACCTGATAGGCAACCTTCGCCTTCTTCGGATTGCTCTGTGTCAGCACATCATAAGTCACCTTACCGTTAAAATAGCCATATTTATCGAGCTGATGCTCGGCTACCTGTGCACGGAGTTGCGGATTCACATTCGCCATCAGCTTAGGTTTGGAACCGAATACCTTGGTTATCCACTTAGCCAGTGCTCCATCCGACTGAGAGAAAGCATTCCATATCCACAGGCGCACAGGGAACGGTGTGCGGTAATAGCTGCTTCCGAACAAGGCACCGTTCGGAGCCGAAGCCAGGGCATACTCCATCTCGGTGATGGTAGAATCAACATAAGTTCCCTTCTCGTAGTTCTTATACTCGATAGGTACCAGACCCGTAAACAGCTGCTCGTCTTCTTTCAGTGCACTGGTTGAAGAGCAACCCGTTATGAGCTGCCCCGACAACATCAGCAATGCTGCCACATATATAATAAGGTATAACCTGTTCTGCTGTTTCATATCAATCATTACTTTTCGTTAAGTTTCAATGGGTCAAAGTCCTTTGTTTTGGCTTTCTCCATCGTATCCTTCTTTTCGTTCGTACTCTTCTTCACCGCAGGATTCTTCTCCATTGGGGCTGCAGGAATCTGCTGCTTATCGGTCTTGAACCGGAAGATGTCCTTGAAATGCTGCAGTTTTCTCTGCCATTTGAAACCGACACCGTACTCACCTATCAAACCTTCGAGCCAATCGTAGGTATTGTTGTTGTAGAAGGCACGGATATACTGGCTCGCACCTTCGTTGAGACGGTACTGCAATTCGATATTGTTAAAGAATGCATCATCATTATTGGCTGCATTCTCCATTTCAGCACCGGTAGAAACCTTACCGCCCACACTGAAACTCAAGCGGTTGTTGAAGAACCGCTTGGCAAACTTAAAGTTGTAATCGGTGTGCATGGCACCTACTGCATTGGTGGAGTTATCTACCGACATACCGACATCCACACCCACAGAACGCATCGCTGAACCTGCAATATTATTGATCTCTGAGTTGAGGAATGAGGTCAAGGCACTGTTCATGGAGAACGAATTGGTATTTCCGTTGGCAAGATACATGCCCGAAGCCAGCATCGTAATGGCTATCTTACCCCGCTCTTCAATACTCATCGTGTTCAGTTCATCCTGCAAGGTGGCATCGTTTGGTGAGGAAACGATAAACTGGATGCCTGGCTTATTCAATGTCTGCGAGAGTTTTACGCCACAAATGAAATCCACCGAGCGGCCGGTTCCCTGTCCCTCGTTTACCGTTGTCCTGACATTCTCTGTTGCCGTGATGTTCAGGGTCGGGTTGAACGGATCGCCGTTAAACTCTATGTAACTGCCGTCCTGGATATCAAACGTCTTGAGCGGAATGATAGGCAGCGAATATTTCATCTTGCCATTGTTCAGGGTATACTTGCCCGTGATGCCGATGCCATCAACCGAATTGTAAGTCATCGTCAGATTACCACCGCCCATCAGGTCGATGTAGTTGGTCTGGTCGGCATTCAAAGCACAGAGGATATGAGCCGACTCGTCTATCGACATGCCCAACATCATGTTCAATCCTTCCAGTGCCGGACGCTCGACAACGACAGGCTTGCCACTCTTGAAATTCGTAAACTTCACCAGCTCATCGAGCTGCGTATCAGTAGTCAGTTCCGATTCTTTCAGCACATACGTCATATCCGTATTGCCGAGGACATCCAGCTTACCCTGCATCTTCAGATTGCTTACCGGTCCGCGCATCGCACCATAGAAGTTGACATACGCCTTGCCGAAAGCCTCGGAACGGGCATTCTCCTTGGCATCAATCAGCAGGAAGTTCTGTGCTCTCATCCGGATATCGAGCATCATCTTCTCTATATTCGTAAAGTCGAGACTGCCCTGGATATTGAGCGGACTCTCATTGTTGGCATACATCATGAAGTTTTCGAAGAGCAACTTGCTGTCTATGATACGGACAGGATCGTTGGCAAAACGCATCGTGATGCCATACGGCACACTGACGAGGTAAGCCGAATCCAGATATACTTCGCCCTCTACATCTAACTGGCTCAAGGCTCCCTTCAAACTCAGTTTTCCTTCGCCATATCCCTTCAGACCCATAATCTGGTCAGGAACAAAACCGTTGACAAAATGCAGAGGCAACTTCTCCATACCCACTTCGGCATCGAGATAGCCGTTTCCTTCCGACTTGTAAGTACCCTTTACGGTAGCTACTTCTTCACCCTCATAATTGAGGAAACCATCTACATAATGAGAACCGTCGCTCTTTGGCATGTAAACGAATTCAGTACCGACATCTCCCATCGGACACTTTTCGTAAACCAAATTGTCAATGTTCAGATTAGAAGAAACCGAGAGTTCATCCTTGGTCTGGATAATATGGAAGTCGCCGTCAAGAATACCCGAGATATCCGGCATATAAGGAATCACGCTGAGCACTTTATCCAGATTAAACTGGCTCATGCTCACCGTAAGATCCTGCAGCGCTTCTTCGTTTTCATCATTGCTGTATATACGGATACCCATGCCGTTGGCTGCCTTCAGACTCAGATTGGCAGAAACACGGTCGTCATTGCCCAGCATCAGATAGTTGTCATCGTTGGCAGTAAACTTCTTGTAACCCAGGACAGGATGGGTATCGATGAGCGAAATCTTCACGCCGTTTTCCAGCAACAGCGCCTCCAGACCCACATCTACACCCAATCTGTTTTTGGCATCATAGATGCGGGCATCGATATTGGAACCCTTCTCCTGCAGTTCGCCCTCTACCTGTGCCCGGAACACATACTGAGGATTATGCTTGTTGTTCTGAACACGTGCTGCATAGCGGATGGTATCGCCCTCAGTCTTCACCAAGGCACGGATCGTATCCAACTGCATGCCACTCGCTACCAGTGAATCGATGTTGAGATAACCATTGACACCTGTTACAGGCGACATGGTCATCTTCATATCCACCATCTTGAAATCATAACCGCAGTAAGCGATGAAACGGGAAATGAAATTGTCCTTTCCTGTGGTAAGATAAACATGACCGAAAGGGAACTGACTGCGAATTTTCACCTGGTCGATATGATGGTTCCTAAGCTGATGAGCCAATTCTTTCTGCAATCCGACAAAACGGCTCATCAACTGCTTATAGCCTCCGTGTACATCCATGTTGAGATGGAAGTCGCCGCAATCGATGACTGCGTGCGTGGTATCTCTGCGGGTAAAGACATCAGCGTCAACACCCACCGGACGGTAATTCTTTTCTGCCGTACGAACCGTAATATCACTCATCGAAGCCATGATGTCGTGACTGTCCTTCAGGTCGGACCTGATATCCATGTGACCGCAGAGCGACAGGCGCATCGGTGCCTTCGTTACCTCTAACGAATAAAGATTCACATCGCGGACATCTGCCACCAGGGTAGCCTCCAGTTTCTTGGAATTCGTAAGTGCATCAAGGCTGACGAGTCCAGTAAGATACTGGTTCTTGCTGTCGATATCGGCATGCACCTTACCATTAGCAACGTGAGCCACTGCCAATACATGATCCAGTTTGTATTTGCCATACTGAATCTGGTTTACCTGTGCCTTAGCCTGTAATCGGGTACGAGGAGAAAGGAAATCGGTTCCCACTCCCTTCGCCTGCAATGAGCCGGTGAAAGAACGCAAATCCTGTTTTGGCAGGAAATGCTTTGCCTGGATGTTGTGCGCCTGAATCTTAGCTTGATAAGCCAAACGGTTCATATCAATACTGCCGTCTTTCCGGGTCTTCGCATCTATCTTGGCATCTACCTTCATCCTGCCACGACCTTCGGTAATGGCGAGTCGAGTAGCATATCTGGAGCCGTCTGCCTGAATGTTACCACGGATTCCGATACCGCTAGGCACACGTATCTCCTGCATCAGAGAAGGGTCAAGCATGGCGGTAATGAAATCCAGATGATAGGTACGGGCGTTCAGATCTACATTTGCCTTCAGACGGTTCATATCCGTCAGGTTACCCACTTTTCCATCAGCACTCAGTTCGAAGGCTGTAGGCAGCGACAGTTTCAAGCCCGAGAAAGATGCCTGCTGCATATTTCCCTTGAACGATCCTTCTATCTTCATCGGATAGAATGGCCATTTCTTCTTCATGGCGTCTGGGAAGGCATCGCCTGCAAAGAGGAACAGGTCTGGACGGCCCAAAGCTCCCTTCAGCTGTGCCATCAACTTGCCAGGTTTCACCTCATCAAAGGCATTCATATCCATATCCACCGTTGCCTGCAACTGGGAGTATGGGGTACGGAGACAGATATCAGGCAACTGCAGTTTCACGGAATCCATCACGAATCTGCCATAGAGCTGGTCTACCTGCAAACCGCTTTTCTCCTTAAACTGAGCTTCACGTATCTTGACATCTATCTTTGAATCGCAATAATAGAAAGAGTCTGCCTTCAAAGTCATGGCCGACAGGGCGATATGGTTAAAGTCCATGCCCGATACCGGACGGATATAGTTCTGGTCATAGTTCACCTTGCCCTTCTTCCAGTCAAGATGACCTATCTGATAAAGTCCTTTATAAAGGTCGAGATAGGTAGTCTGCGCCACCGCATCTCCAAAATAAGCATTCACCTGAAGGGTATCTCCAGGCATGTGTAATACGAAATCAGTGTTCTTCAGTTTCAGTTTTTCGATATTCACCTTCCAGAAATTGGTACTAGGCGTAGTATCCGGCGGCACAGTATCGCTCAGTTCTACCGAGAGTCGGGCATCAGCCAACAGGGCATGATTCACCCTCACCTTCTCCTTTCCGAGGTCAATGCCATGAGCCTTCAGGCGCAGATTACCTACATTGCCCTTGATTCTGGCTTCGTGAATAAAATTCGTGGTATTCACCTTCATCTGGGTGAAATTGAGTTCATCCACCATGACTTGACTTTCGAAAAGAGGCAACAATTGTACGTCTACCACCATCTTCCGGATGTCGGCAACGGTATCTCTCTTATTTCTTAAAGCCAAGTTTGGGGAATTCTTGAGTGAGTCGATTGGCTGAAGTACCTTTACGCCTTCCACTCCCAGTTTCAGAGGGAAGACGAGACGTACTTGCTTTACCGAAATATCCATACCCGTCGACTCTGAGGCATAAGCAGCCACTTGCTTTACCGCCCAATTCTGAACAGGTGGCAGATAAAGCAGAATGGATAACAACAAGATGAGCACCAATGGAGTCAACACCGTGATTCCTGCCCATTTCGCATACCTCTTCATAAGCATGGATTTTTGAGTTAGGGTGCAATAGCCCGCCAAAGATTATCATCCGGCAGCGGAGCCTCTGCTACGATTGTTTCTTTAGACACAGGATGAACAAATTCTACTCTGTGTGAAAGGAGAGAAATACTGCCATCTGCATTGCTACGTGGAGAACCGTATTTCAGATCTCCCTTGATAGGACATCCCATCTTGGCAAGCTGGCATCTTATCTGATGATGACGACCCGTCATCAAATTCACCTCCAGAAGTGTATAATGGTCTGTATGACCTATCACCTTATACTTCAATATCGCTTTCTTCGAGTTTTTCACCTCATGGTCGTAAGCATAGCTCTTATTCTGCTTTTCATTTCTTACTATCCAATGGGTGAGCGTAGCCTCAGGTTCCTTTGGCATGTTCTTCACGATTGCCCAATAGGTTTTGTGAACTTCGCCATCCCGGAACATATTGTTCAGACGGCTCAATGCCTTAGAAGTTTTGGCAAATACGACCAAACCCGAAACAGGACGGTCAAGGCGATGCACCACACCGAGAAATACATTTCCCGGCTTGTGATACTTCTCCTTGATGTACTGTTTCACAGTCTCCGAGAGAGGTTCGTCGCCGGTCTTGTCGCCCTGCACGATTTCGCCACTTCTCTTAGAGACTATGATTATATGGTTGTCTTCGTAAACTACCTGCATGTTTTATCAATAAAACGATTGCCGAGAGATTACATGTTCATACCACCGTCGATCTGAATAACCTGACCGCTAACATAGCTAGACAAGTCGGAAGCGAGGAAGAGGCAAACATTTGCGATATCCTCAGTCTGACCACCACGACGCAATGGAATCTTCTTCATCCAGTCCTTGCGGATTTCCTCAGGCAACTGTGCAGTCATTGCAGTCTCGATGAAACCAGGAGCTACCGCATTAGCGCGTACACCCTTAGGGCCCAACTCCTGAGCGATAGACTTAGCCAAAGCAATCATACCAGCCTTAGAAGCTGCATAGTTGCACTGACCTGCATTACCATGAACACCTACTACAGAAGCCATGTTGATGATAGAACCACCACGCTGACGAAGCATGATTGGAGAGCAAGCATGAATGAAGTTGAAGGCAGACTTCAAGTTTACATTCAAAACAGCATCCCACTGAGCCTCGCTCATACGGAGCATCAAACCGTCCTTGGTGATACCTGCATTGTTAACCAGGATATCGATAGAACCGAAGTCCTCATGAATCTGCTTAACTGTCTTCTGTGTCTCCTCGAAATCTGCTGCATTACCAGCATAAGCACGACAGGTTACACCAAGAGCCTCAATCTCCTTACGAGTAGCTTCCAAACCGGCAGCCATATCGTCATTGAGTACGAGGTCTGTAAATGCGATGTTAGCGCCCTCAGAGGCGAACTTCATAGCGACAGCCTTACCGATGCCGCGAGCAGCACCTGTTACAAGGGCTGTTTTACCACTTAATAATCCCATTTCTTTCTTATTTAATTAATTATCAATTAGTTACGTATTTACTATTTTCTTTTATCTAGAGTTTCAAGCCCGACTTTCCCAAGGCACCATAAACCACCTTGGCAACCAGAGGTTTGCTCGACTCCACATTCATGCCATGGCCCAAACGTCCATAGATAAATGGAACCTCGAGACCTTTGATACAATAGTGAGTAATATCGGCCACCAGATCGATGTTATCAATATCAAACTCACCATCTTCTCTTCCTTCGGCATAAATTCTTCTGAGAATCTCTATTTCGTCTTCATCGAAGTTCTTTCTTGCCTTCTCAACCATCCAGATATTCCGGAAGAACTCAGCACGGAGGTTACCGTTTCTTACAACCGTTTCCTTGATCATACTGAGGTGAGTATAGATAAGCTCGATGATTTTATCCTGTGGACGCATCTTGCAATTAGCAACCTCGTCCAACTTGTCCGAAAGACGCTCCAACTCTGATTCTATCACCGCGTAATAGACATCCTCCTTCCTACTGAAATAAGTATAAAGCGTACGTCTACCCTTACCAGAAGCTACAGCAATATCATTCATTGTAGTATTTGCTATACCATTCTTGGCAAAGAGTTGTCGTGCGACATCTACCAGTTTTTGTCTTGTTTTGGATACTGACATATTGAAGCCCTTCCTTTTTTATTAATTGCACATAAAAATATTATTGTGCAAAAGTAGCACTTTAATTCGAATTAAACAAATATTTAATGTTAAATTAATAAATTAGGGCACAAAAAAATCGGATAAGATATTGTTGACCAACTTCTTACCCGATCATTGTTGCGGCGGCAGGACTCGAACATGCGACCTCCAGGTTATGAGCCTGGCGAGCTACCAACTGCTCCACACCGCGATATAATCAACTCATTTCTGAATTGCGAGTGCAAAGGTACGACTTTTTTCCGACCCCACCAAACATTTTGTCAGAAATCTGCATATATTTAACAGTTATTAAGCAGAATAGCAACAAAACGTACATAAAAGAGGCGAAAACGAGTAAAAAGCAAGCCCGATTGCTCTTTATCAGAACAATCGGGCCTTATGGAAAAAGAATTACTTTTTCAAAAGTTTCATTACCTTCTCGAAATATCTCTGAGTACGCTTCTTACTGTAATGATTACCGCCATTCCATGAACGGATTGCGCGCTCGATACTATTAAGAGGATTGTAGACACTCTGAATCAATAGAAACATTTCTTTAGATTTAGCGACATTATATCTATCAGCCAAAGTGTAGCGCTTCTTCGATTTCTTGCGCTTCAGAATATTATTACATTCTGCTACTAAAATTGGAGTGATCTGCATCACACCTACAGAGTTACCGCTCTTAGCTTTCGGATCACCCTTACTCTCTACCTGAATGATAGCGTCCATCACTGGAGTCCAGTCCATCTCGCTGGTAGAGGATACATTTCCTGATGTTGCAGCCGACGCTGCATGAATTTCTAATGTCAGCATTAACATGCTAACTAATACCATTGTTATTCTCTTCATATTAATTGTTTTATGGAACCTGAAAAGCTGAAATACAACATCAGAGATTTCGCGGTGGCAACTTGTGAGAAAAAGAAAGGCTACTCACCTCAGTCCCGTTAGATACCTTAATGGATACCTTCTCACACAACAAAAAGCACAAGATACTGGTATCCTTATTCTTATCGTTTGCAAAGATACAAAAAAAAATCGAATTATGCAAGTAATCAGCTGATTATCAGCGCATTTTTACGTAATTAAACACTTAGTAACACTTAGGTTTGATATAAATCAAGCAAAAACAGAAAAGCCTCGACTACTTTCGTAATCGAGGCTTCTGAAATTGAAAGGAGGCGGCTACCTACTCTCCCGCATTGCATTGCAGTACCATCGGCGCAAGTGAGCTTAACTTCTCTGTTCGGAATGGGAAGAGGTGGGACCTCACCGCAATAACCACCTGATAATGGGTTATGACGTATTTGCACACAAGCAAAACAAGATAATGAACTGAAAATACAGTTGAAACTATGAACTTTCTAAAGAAAGTGTTCGGGCAATTAGTAATGCTCGGCTTTGACATCGCTGTCTTTACACCTGCATCCTATCAACGTCATCGTCTCTGACGACCCTCAATGGAGTTCTCATCTTGCGGCTGGCTTCGCACTTAGATGCTTTCAGCGCTTATCCAATCCAGACTCAGATACCCAGCGGTGCGCCTGGCGGCACAACTGGTAAACCGGAGGTCTGTCCATCACGGTCCTCTCGTACTAGTGACGGCACCACTCAAAACTCCCACGCCCACGATAGATAGAGACCGAACTGTCTCACGACGTTCTGAACCCAGCTCGCGTGCCACTTTAATGGGCGAACAGCCCAACCCTTGGGACCTTCTCCAGCCCCAGGATGTGACGAGCCGACATCGAGGTGCCAAACCACCCCGTCGATATGAGCTCTTGGGGGGGATCAGCCTGTTATCCCCGGAGTACCTTTTATCCTTTGAGCGACGGAGTTTCCATACACATCCGCCGGATCACTATGCCCCAGTTTCCTGCCTGCTCGGCATGTCTGCCTCCCAGTCAAGCGCCCTTATGCCATTGCACTCTTTGAGGTCGGTTACCAATCGACCCGAGGGCACCTTTGGAAGCCTCCGTTACGCTTTTGGAGGCGACCACCCCAGTCAAACTACCCACCAAGCAGTGTCCGCGCATCGCGCGTTAGACCTCAGACAGCCAAAGGGCCGTATTTCAAGGATGGCTCCACGAAAGCTGGCGCTCCCGCTTCAAAGCCTCCGGCCTATCCTACACATCGGATGACCAAGGTCAATGCTAAGCTGTAGTAAAGGTTCACGGGGTCTTTTCGTCCCATCGCGGGTAATCGGCATCTTCACCGATACTACAATTTCACTGAGCTCACGGTTGAGACAGTGTCCAGATCATTACACCATTCGTGCAGGTCGGAAC
>ERZ857745.470-NODE-470-length-61992-cov-5.466635_pt1 | contig 61992 bp, 53 predicted proteins | sample MGYA00519699_ERZ857745 | MGnify/ENA primary metagenome ERZ857745 (study PRJEB31778, sample SAMEA3449357) | human gut metagenome | biome: human gut; feature: human-associated habitat; material: faeces | place: United Kingdom | collected 2010/2012 ... | reverse complement strand
GTTTAAAGACTATTTTGAACCGTATTTGAAACAACTGGTAAAGGAAAAAGAGTTGGCGAGGATGATTCCTTTGGAGCATATAGATCGATTGTTGACAGCATCGGCGGAAAATCATATGGTGTATACGATCTTAACTTTAATGTATAGGGCAGGACTGTCCTCTACGGAAATTATAGCATTGAAAGGGCCGGAAGATTTTGTACAGTATGGCGACGGATTGTATGTGTTTTTAAAAGGAAGGTTATATACCGGAAGATGCAAAAGAAATTTTGTTTTCTTATTTGGAAGAATGGGAAGAAGGAAGATCCCTTTTTTATAATCGGAGCAAAAATCCTCTGAATACGATGTATGTCAGCCGAATGATGAAGAAGTATTGTGAAAAGGCAAAAATTCCATCTTACAGCGCAGAAGCAGTGAGAAATTGCTGTGCGTTTAATTTGTTTGCATATGGTGCGACTGAAGAACAGGTATCGGATCAAATGGGAAGAACTGTGTGTCAGATCAAACGGTACAAAGGGATGGGATATAAAAAGAATCTGAAAGAGATTCAGGATTTGACTGGAAAAGGAAAAAAAGATTACAAAGCTATTAAGGAAGCATTTTCCAAGATGGATCAGATCGTGTACCAGTACATAGAGCCAAAGAATCAAGCAGTCGTATCCATCCAGCAGATTGATGCCAGTGAATTTCCAACTGTAAAACTATATATGAGTATCAAAGATAAGACAACCGGAAATGTAATTGAAAATCTGGATGATGCATTTTTCTATATCAATAAGCAGGATGCAAATGCAAAGTATGTAAAACAGGTCGTGAAATCAGCGAACCAGTTGAACGAAAAAGAAGCGTTGAAAGTAGATATGGTAGCTGATGTCAGTGGAAGTATGGATGGTTCACCGCTAAACGAGGCAAAACAGGTAATGTCGGATTTTGTCGGAAGCGTGCAGTTTGACGCAGGAGATCTCGTGGAATTGACATCATTTTCAACCGGAGTATGTCTGGAACAGGAATTCAGTGATGATGCTGCAACATTGACCAATGATATCAATAATCTTGTTACAGGTGATATGACAAGTCTTTACGATGCACTTTACACAGCTGTTGAACGTGTAGCAGCACAGAACGGTGCAAGATGTGTGATTGCATTTACTGATGGAAATGACAATTACAGTAACTGTACAAAAGAAGATGTGGTAAATGTTGCAAATCGCTATCATGTACCGGTATTTATTATTGGAATCGGTTCCATTGATTATGCCGATGTAAATGATATTGCAACTCAGACTGGAGGTATGTATTATAACGTCAGCGATGTAACTTCCATGGATAAGATCTACGAAGAAATCTATCAGATGGAAAAACAGCTCTATCTGGTGGAATTTGAAGATAATACAGGTGCAACTGTCGGGGATACCGCAAATATTCAAGCCGGATACCACAGTATCGATTATGGCGGAGAATGTGAATACACATACACTCCGAACGTTCTTATGAGTGCCCAAAGTAGGGATATATACACAGACGGTCCTCAGGCAGCAGTAGAAGGCTATCTGAAGAACTTCGACAGCGCCATGAATAAATCTGATTTTTCTCTGATATCCGGATATTTGAAAAATGGAAGCCCGATATACACAGAACAAGAAAAATATGTTCTGCGTGATATTACAGAACGATTGGATTCCTATGAACTGACAGACGTATCATATGCAGACGCCAATAACTGCGTCATATCCACAAGAGAAACTTACTATGTACAAGTAAAAGGAAAACCATTACAACTTATGACCCAGGAATGTAAGTATAACGTAGAAAACCAGGGCGATAAGTGGCAGCTTACATCATTCGCAGATATTAAAGTCGTATCAAGAATCAAACAATAAAACAATCTTGGCATGGATGCTTTCCTGTAATTTACAGGAGGCATCCATTTTTTGTATAACAGGAAATTGCATTTTCTGTTATACAAAAAGCCTCCGGCAGAAAAATTTGATGAAACGTATTATTTCTTCAAATCAAATTCCTTGCTAAGATCTTCAGATATTTTTGCGATAGTACCAGGTTCAAAAATATTGTTCAGTCCTGCAATTGTGAGTGCTTCCTGATATTTTGTCCCGGCAGGAACTGTGGTGAGAGTCATATATTTGGCAACACCGGAATGAAAATCAACCCGCGATTCTAAAAACAGTTCGAAAGAAGCGAGGGCAGAGGTGGCATAACCTATATAATAAAATGGCTCTTCAAAAACATGATCTATATAAGTCCAGGATGTGTCATCGCTGATGAAATTGTTATATTCATCACTGACATTTTCCCAAATCTGATCCAGTTTTTTAATATCCAGATCCGGAGTCGTATAGGAACGATATTCCGCTTCATTTATTGTAAATCCATCTGCAACAGAAGCCATCATATCAAAAATAACAAAGGAAGCCAGGGCATCGCCACATTCCGGATAATAGGTATCATAATAATCATAGCAGATTAATTCTAATCCTTGCGACATGATCTCTGAGACATCGGTTATATCGCGAGAATCAAATGGATGAGCAGGATTGTGGTAATAATAATTGTAGTGCCCGAATTCATGCAGGAGGGTTGAATAATCGGAGACGGTCTCATATGGAGAACTGTAAATATAAGCATCATTGTAGGCAGGCAGTGGTGCAGAAAAACTCAAGGCCGGATATTTCAGAGAAGACGCCTCGACATCATACAAAGTATTTTTTTGCAAATGAATCAAGGATTCCTCCAGTGCAGGACAGACTTTTTGAATACATTTGCGAAGCCGGTGGATTTTTTCCTCTCCACGGTCATGGTTTTCGTCATATACAACATAAATAGAATCATCCTCAGTGACGGAAGATACATATTCGTGAAATACAGGTATGAAATTATCTTTCACTTCATTTTCGATTTTCTTTAGATCGGTCATTGTGTAATCACGACCATATTCAACGGCATAGACAAAATCAGGGTAATTGGCATAACCGAAAGACCGGGCAAAAGCATTGTTCGTATTTACAAGGTCAATGTAGAGCTGTTTGAGTTCTTGTTCTTTGGCGCCCTGTGTGATTAGAGCCTCATAACGTTGGATTAATTCGTTTTTTGTTGCTTCAGTGCAATTGCTTCATCAGAATAGATCAGTGAATTTTCTATCCGGGAGGCTTTATCTTCTCCAATGTAAGAACGAAAGACATCGCTGTATTGGGAAGATAAGGCACGCTGAAACAGACTGGAAGTTTTTTCAAAACTATCAGTATAGGCAGATTCTTTGCTATGATAACGTTCCGCTTTTTCCTGACTTTCGGTATCCAGATAATACGCATATTGAGCTAAAGTCGCATCAGTCAAAAGCATGTTCAGTTGTTCACATAACTGATCATAGAGACCGAGAATCCGTTCTTCATTACCGTCACTGTCAAGAGCGGTATGAAATTCATTGAAGGTAGATTTAAAGGTATCGATATCGATAGAATCCATAGAACGGTCAGTCAGGGAAAGGTTGGAACGGTTGAAATGATCCGTATACTTGAAGGCTGAATAAGGTTTGACCGTTTCTTTTGCAGATGTATGATTTTTGACGGCGGTATGCTTTTGAGAGGAGTCACGGTTATTGCAGCCGGAGCATATAAATGTAGCCAACAGGCAGGAACAACATACTGTTAAGAGTAATAAAAATTTTCTTTTCATAAGGCAACCTCCTTTTAAAATATTGGATGATTTGTCTTTTTTAGTTGAAATAGTATAACAGGTTTGTAAGGCATCCACAAGGATAGAAAGATCTAATTTTCAGGAAAATGATTGACGAAATTTGAGGCAAAAATCTGTGTATTTTTGAAGGTGGATTTTGCTTTTGTGGGAGTAGTTCTTCATGATACAATGAAAAAAACAATACTTGGCTTATCACAAGAAAAAAGATTCATGGCAGGTAAATCATATAGGAGAGGAGGAAAGGGTCATGGTAAAAAGAATATTAGGTGGAATTTTATTTATATGTATTGGAATTTTTTTGATGATTGCTTCAATAAAAATGATTTTTGTGGATGATCCAAAGGCAAAGAAGCTTTTAAGTGAAGCCGTCTATGTCACGACAGATACGGTAGATCCGGCAAATGATGGAAAAGCCGTTATCGTATCGGCGCCTTTTAAGCTCGTTGAACCGGCGTATGATGATGAAATGGGGCTTACCTTAGACAGTATTCGTATTTCACGCAAGAAAGAGAGGACGGAGTATGAAAGAAAACAAAATGATGAGGATGGTTGGAAGGAAAAGTTAGTGTGGAATCAAGAGGGGGCTTCGGAGGAATATATAGGAGAAGGAATGGTTGGTGGATACACGCTTTCCGAGGATTTTATCCATATGATCCGAATGACCGGCACCTGGAAAGACTATGATGAACAGGTATTAAAAGAACTTGGTTACGCCTTTGTATCGGATCCATCATATAGTCAGGGATATTTTATAGAACCACTGGATCAGACAGAAAGATCTTACCAATATTATCTAGAAAATGATATCCGTTATTCTTATAGTTATGCAGATTTCAAGGATGGCGATAAGGTGACGGCTATCGGTATTCAAGACGGACAAACGTTAAAAAAAGCACCTGGAATGACGGAATATTTGATGAAAGGTGAAATGGATATGGAAACTGCAATAAAAGAAGGTGGTGTCGCAGGAATTGGATTGAAGATTTTTAGTATTGCGATTTCGTTGATCTTTATGCTTGGCGGTGTACTGATGTTTGTAATAAAGAGGTGATTCTATGTCAATAATATGGGCTGGGGCAGTTGAAATCGCACTTGCATGGGCGGTTATACTGGGCGTAAAAATTGCAAGTAATGCATTTGAATGGAAATTCGAGCATCTATTGCCGAATTACTGGTATCCGGTTGTAAAAAGAAAATTAGCAAAACCAGAGACAGTAACTTTAAAAGATAAGGGAATACCAAAAAAAATATCCGATGAACTGGAAGGTCTGCTGGCATTTATGCAAGGCGGCAGTTTGCAAAATAGCAGAATTCGAATGGATCGTACTTTTCAGGATAAGATAGAGCACGAGACAAAGCAACTGAAAAAAAGAGGTCTGGCAAGACAATTTCATTTTACAAATTTAAAATTGTCGGAGAAGAATGAAAAAAAGAAAGATTTCAGACATTGGAGCGATGCCGGACGTGAATGGAGAGAAGTTATCGTAGAAGCGTCTGTTTCGGACAAATATCTAAGCAAAGATAAGAAAAAAGTACTTCATGAAACAATCTATCCTTACGGTGCGATATTACTTCGTCAGTCACGTCACATTCGACATACAGATAAGGCAGATAAGGACAGAAAAAAGGAACAGACATTTTACAGTGAATATTCACAGATGACCTGCCCAAGCTGTGGTGCGCAGTTAAATTTGAAAGGAAACGAAACGAATTGTCCTTATTGTGGCGCCTTTATACAGAGTCAATTTTACGATTGGCAGACAGAAGATTTTCGGATCTATCACCTTCCGGATCCGAATGCAAGGAATCTGTTATACACAGGCGGACTGATCCTGGCACTATTTTTACCGGCAGTTCCATGTATACGCTTCATCTCAAATATGTATCTTGCATTTGGTCTTGCATTTGTATTGACCATTTTAGTAGCTTTTGGAATGCTCTCTTTCATAACTCCGAAATTAGAGAAAGAGGAAAAGTTGAAAGAACAGATTATCCGATATGACGAAAGCTGGCTGGCAAGTAACATCAATGAAGCATTGTATAAATCCGTACTCACACCGGAACTACTGACATATATTGTTGACGATATAAAGATAAAAAGTGTAGAAAATACAGAAGATACAACGACAATTTCAGTGAGTGCAAAACTGCGCAGGACTATTTTGGAAAATGATCAGCATATTGTCATGAAAAACGAAAAAGAAAATTGGACGCTTTCAAGAGCACTACATCCTAATCGATTAAAATCAAAAGGACAGGACATTGTAATAGAAAAAGAATGCCCAAGCTGTGGCGCCAATTATGTTCCGGATGAGAAAGGCTGCTGTTCCTATTGTGGATATAGTTTGAAAGTTGATAACTCAAAGTGGAAAATTAATGCCAGTGAGAAAAGAAATATGTCTACTATAGTATAGTCGAAAGTAATATATTAATAAAATGTTTGACATAGAATAAGCAGACTGTTAATATAATATTAGAAAAGGTGCTACTGATGACGGTTCGCCTGATTTATTAATTAAAAAAATAACCGCTTAACTTGTCAGGGTGTGGGCGGTTATTTTTGCGTCTTGGAATCATGCTTTCCATGCATGTAACCAAGACTATAAAAAGTCGCACACAGCGAAATCACTGTGATAAGGTCACCAATGGTCAGCATAGGCATATTTCTCCTTTCCCAGATTTTCCTTTCGGAATTGATCTATGTAATCGGAGCTATGTTTTACTCTCCGCGCAAAGCGAACCGCCATCAACACGTCAACGTGTAGTAGCACCTAAAAATATTTTAACAAAACAAATATATTTTATCAATATAATATTTCTAAAACAATAAGTAATGTCTTGATAGAATAGGAATATCATAAAATGCTTTGAAAAGCGGTAGAAGTCGTAGTGTAATATAAGAGAGCATGCATCAATCTGACTACTGTGCAATGAAGATGAGACATAAAAAACGTGCTAGTTCATACTGGCACGTTTTCGCACTTACTATTTATTAATAAAATGCTTTGAAAAGAGCGATAAATGAAGTGTATAAATAAAAAAGTCCCAAACAATCAAGGAGATTTCCGAAATATCAGCGAGCATAGCCAGTATGATTATGTATTGTCTGAGCCGTTTCTCAGGCGAGTTTACATAATCATACTGAGATAAGCGGCGCAACTGATATCGGAAATACCTTGTGTTTGTGACTTTTTTTATTTATAAACACATTCCCGACTACTTTACAAACATTTTACAATCCCGCCGTTTTTGATTTTACATTCTCCTTTTATGATAATAACTGTCGACGAGGTAAATAATAAAAAAAGAATTATTGTACAAGACAAAAGGAGATTACGAAAATGAAATTGAAAAAGTTTATTGCAATAATGGCAGTAACAGCAATGGTTGCAGGAATGGCAACAGGATGTGGCGGATCAAAATCAGATGCAGGATCTGATTCAACAGGAAGTGATACAAAGACAGAAAGCTTAAGCGGAACAATTACAGCAGCTGGTTCTTCAGCATTAAAACCGCTGGCAGATGATGCAGCAGATTCATTCTTAAATGAGAACCCGGACGTATCTATTACAATTGATGCAGGAGGATCAGGAGAAGGATTGAAGCAGGTATCCGAAGGAACAGTTGATATCGGAAACTCTGATGTAGCCGCTGAGGATAAGTTGGATGCAGATAAAGCAAAAGAACTTGTAGATCATCAGGTATGTGTTATTACAATGGCACCAATCGTAAATGAGGATGTTGCAAAGGCAGGAGTTAAGAGTCTTACAAAAGATCAGCTCATCAGCATTTTCACAGGAAAGACAACAAACTGGAAAGAAGTTGGTGGACCAGATGAGGACATCGTACTTGTAACAAGACCAGGATCTTCAGGAACAAGAGCTACTTTCCAGAAATATGCATTAGATGGAAATGAAGAAGCTTCCAATGCATCTATGGAGACAGACGATTCAGGAGTACTTCTTACAAATGTAAAAGATACAAAGGGTGCAATTGGTTATGTTGCTCTTTCTTATCTGACTGGTGATGCAGGAGTTGAGACAGTTGCAATTGACGGAGTAGAGCCTACACTTGAGAACACATACAGTGGAGAGTACCCAGTATGGACATTTGAGCATATGTATACAAAAGGTGAGCCAAACGAAGTTGTAAGTGCATTCCTTGATTACATCACAGGTGACAAATATGGAAGCCAGATGGAGAAACTTGGATATGGCGTTTCTTCTAAGATGACAAAGACAGAGCACTAATCAGGAAAAACGAGAAGTGGCAGGGCAGACGAAAATATATCAATGTCTGCCATGCCATTTCTTATGAAAATCAGGTGAATGATATGAATAAAAAACAAAGTATGTTTGCAAAAGAATATGCCTGGAGAGGACTTATGACAGCCGGAGGCCTTCTGGTTATCGTAATCACAATCTGTATCGGAGCATTCCTTGTATATAAAGGTTCTGGCACATTTACCATATTCCACCATTCCCTTTCAGACTTTCTGTTCTCAGCAGATTGGGGACCGGCAGATAATGCCAAAGGCGGTGGTACGGTCGGAGCATTGATCTTTATCGTAGGTTCTCTTTGTACATGCGGACTTGCACTTTTGATCGCAACACCATTTGCACTGGGATCAGCAATCTTTATGATTGAAATTGCACCGAAATTCGGTGAAAAGTTTTATCGTCCGATTGTAGAAATATTTGCAGGTATTCCATCTGTTGTATACGGATGGGTCGGATTGACAGTGTTGATTCCGGCAATTAAAAAATTATTTGGACTGCAGGTCGGACATTCTATACTGGCAGCAGGAATTGTACTCGCACTTATGATATTTCCGACGATCAGTAATGTGGCAGCAGATTCTATAAGTTCTGTTCCGAAAGATTATCGTATGGCGGCTTATGGACTGGGATCGACCAGATGGCAGTCGATTTATAAAGTTGTACTTCCGGCAGCAGGCTCAGGAATTCTTTCTGGTATTATCCTTGGACTTGCAAGGGCATTTGGTGAGGCGCTTGCAGTTGCAATGGTTATCGGACAGACGACAGCACTTCCAACTGGCATTTTCTCTACGACAAAGAGTCTGACAACGGAGATTGCGGCACAGATGGGAAATGCGACAGAAGGTGGAGAGATGAAGACAGCACTTTGGACAATGGCATTACTGTTATTCGTATTGTCTCTTGTATTTATTCTGCTGATCCATTATTTCTCCAGACCGAAGAAAGACAAAGAGTAAGGAGGAGACGAGAAGATGAACAGAATAAAACGTGCGCGTGGAACCAATAGCGTAATGACAGGCGTATTCTATCTGATCGCAGTTTTCTTTTTTGCACTTTTGATTTCATTTGCATCTTATGTGATTATAAAAGGATTCAGCGGTGCGACTCCGGAAATGTTCCGCTTTCTGAGAAAAGGAAGTATTGGAAACCAGTTATTCAATACGATTTATCTTGTATTCATATCACTGGTATTTTCCGTACCGCTTGGAGTAACTGCAGGAATTTATCTGTCTATGTATGCAAAAAAAGGATTTTTGACCAAGTTTCTTCGCATCTGCATCGAGACACTTTCCTCATTACCATCTATCGTAGTCGGTTTGTTTGGATATCTGGTATTCCTTGTGTTTTTCGGACTTGGAAAAAGTCTTCTTGCCGGAGCACTTTCCATTTCCATACTGGCAATTCCAGTTATTACAACGACGACAGAGGATGCGATTAATGGACTGCCAGATGATTATCTTCAGGCAAGTCTGGGACTTGGTGCAACGAGGTGGCAATCCATCTATCACGTACTTCTTCCGGCCTGTATTCCACGAATTATGACGGGTGTAATACTGGCAGCAGGAAGAGGATTTGGTGAGGCGGCAGCGCTTCTTTATACAACTGGTTCCGGAACAGATATCCGTTGGGGTAATTGGAACCTGGCAGCACCGACCTGTCCGTTAAATATATTCCGTCCGGCAGAGACGTTATCATTACAGATCTGGGGCTTACAGATCAATGGACAAGATCCGAATCTTGCCAATCTGTCAGCGGCAGTTTTGATGATCCTCGTTCTGTTATTTAGTATCGGGGCAAATGCCTTGAGCCGACATATCAATAAAAAGACGTCAGGTGAAAGTGTGTAGAAAGGATAAAAAAATTATGGCAGATCAATCAAAAAAATATAAATTTGATATCAGTAATCTGAATCTGCATTATGGTGATTTCCATGCATTAAAAGATGTAAATATGCAAATTGAAGCGAATAAGATTACTGCTTTTATCGGGCCATCCGGATGTGGAAAGTCTACATTTTTAAAGACTTTGAACCGCATGAATGACTTGGTAGAGAATTGTAAGATCGATGGAAAGGTGCTGCTTGATGGCACAGATATTTATAAGGATATGGATGAAATTACTCTGCGTTACCGTGTCGGAATGGTATTTCAGCAGCCAAATCCTTTTCCGAAGAGCGTATATGACAATGTGGCATATGGCCCAAGAATTGCCGGAATCAAGAAAAAATCGCAGTTGGATGAGATTGTGGAGCGAAGCTTAAGACAGGCAGCTATCTGGGATGAATTAAAAGACAGGCTTCATAAAAGTGCGCTTGGACTTTCCGGTGGACAGCAGCAGAGACTTTGTATCGCAAGAACACTTGCGGTAGAGCCGGAAGTCATATTGATGGACGAACCAACTTCTGCACTGGATCCGATTTCAACATCTAAGATTGAAGACCTTGCGATGGAACTGAAAAAAGATTATACTATTGTCATGGTAACTCACAATATGCAGCAGGCTGTCCGTGTATCTGACAATACTGCATTCTTCCTGTTGGGCGAAGTGATCGAGTATAATGATACAGAAAAATTATTCTCTATTCCTTCTGACAAGCGTACAGAAGACTATATTACAGGGAGGTTCGGTTAAGATATGCGTAATAAGTTTGATATGCAGCTGGAACGTCTCAACGGCCAGCTGACCCATATGGGAGAGATGTGTGAGATTGCAATTACCAGAGCAACGAAGGCTTTGGAAGATGGTAAGATTGATGAGGCGAAATCTGTCCAGGAGGCAGATGAAGAGATTGACCAGTTAGAAAAAGACATCGAACGTCTTTGTCTGAAGCTTCTGTTACAGCAGCAGCCGGTAGCAAGAGATCTTCGCCAGATTTCAGCGGCACTTAAGATGATCACAGACATGGAACGAATCGGAGATCAGGCATCTGATATTGCGGAGATTATTATTTCTGAAAAGAAGGCTGAGGCAGCAGATATTCCGGTTATTGTGAAGATGTCTGAAGCAGCAGCAAAGATGGTTCGGGACAGTGTGAATGCTTATGTGGAAAAAGACCTGGAGTTGTCACGTGCTGTTATCGAATACGATGATGTTGTAGATGAGATGTTCGAGGAAAATAAAAAACAGCTGATCGATTACATTTCCAAGAATAGCGGAGAAGGTGGAAAGGAAGCCATTGATCTGATCATGGTCGCAAAATACCTGGAGAGAATTGCAGATCATGCGACCAATATTGCAGAGTGGGTAGAATTTTCAATTACAGGAATCCACAAGGAGAGCAAAGTATGATATTTTGTGTAGAAGACGATAGTAACATTCGAGAATTAGTCATATATACACTTGAGACCACGGGCTTTAAAGCGCGTGGTTTTGAGGATGGAAAGGAATTTTTAGAAGCGCTGGCACTGGAGACACCGGAATTGATCTTATTAGATATTATGCTTCCGGGAATGGATGGGCTGGAGCTTTTAAGCAAATTAAAAGCGTCACCGAAGAACCGAGATATTCCGGTCATTATGTTGACAGCAAAAGGTGCAGAATACGATAAAGTAAAAGCACTGGATGCCGGGGCAGACGATTACGTGACCAAACCATTTGGAATGATGGAGCTTGTATCCAGGATCAAAGCAGTCCTTCGAAGAACACAGAAAGACACACAGGATCCACAGGACGTCATTGTTCTTGGTGACATTGAGATGAATACGAAAAAACATGAAGTAACTGCAGATGGAGAAGTTGTGACATTGACGCTCAAAGAGTATGAACTTTTGAAGCGCCTTATGAAGAACCCGAACATTGTCATGACACGAGACTGTCTGCTGGAAGACATCTGGGGATACGATTTCGACGGTGAGACGAGAACTGTCGATGTACATGTAAGAACACTCAGACAAAAACTTGGCAAAAGCGGAGAGAAGATCGAAACAGTCCGTGGCGTCGGATACCGCATGTCAGAATAAGATAAAGTAGTAGAACACAGGAGACGGGAAGGGGACGGGAGCAACGGAGCCAAGGCGAGTATGCCCCGTCCCCAAAGCGAGGCGCAAGCCCGCTCAAGAGGCTCACCCGTCCCCAAAGCGAGGCGTAAGCCCGCTTGGAAAGGTACGCATATGAAACTTAGAAGCAAAATTCAACATAGTATGATCATGGTCATCACAGTGACGCTTCTGGCGGCATATGCGCTGACCACACTGGTTATCTACAGACAGAATGTAGGTTTAATGGAGCGGGAGACGCGTCAGGAAGCGGATTATATTGTAAAGGCAATCGAGATATCCGGGACAGATTACTTAAAGCAGATGGACGAGGTAGAAAAGAATACAAGAATTACCTTGATTGATCCGGCAGGCGATGTTCTGTACGATTCTACGGAAGACGCGGTGACTTTACAGAACCACAAGAATCGTCCGGAAATCAAGGCTGCCCATAAGAATGGTACTGGTCAGGAAGTTAGAAGATCCATGACGATGAGCAAGGAAATGTTCTATTATGCAAAGCTTCTTCCGGATGGAAATGTACTTCGTGTATCCAAGACTATGAACACAGCGCTTCACACAGCAATTTCAATCCTGCCGATTATGGGATTGATAGCAGTTGTGGCTCTTGCATTTGCATATCTGCTTTCCAGACAGCAGGTGGCAAAGCTGATTCGACCAATTAATGAACTGGATCTGGAGGAACCTCTGGAAAACGAAGTTTATGAAGAGCTGACACCGCTTCTTGAGAGCATTGATAAGCAGAACAAAGAAAAAGAAGCCATTGCCAATATGCGAAAAGAATTTTCAGCAAATGTATCTCATGAACTGAAAACACCACTTACTTCAATTTCAGGTTATGCCGAGATCATGAAGAGTGGAATTGTGAAACCCGAGGATATGCCACGCTTCTCAGAGAAAATTTACAACGAGGCAAGGCGATTGATTACATTAGTAGAAGATATTATCAAGTTATCGCATCTGGACGAAGGAAAAGTCGAACTAGAGAGACAAGATGTAGATTTTTATGAACTAACGAGAGAAATTATAAGCCGTCTGTCACCACAGGCTTCGGCGAAGAAAGTCCATATGGAGTTGACCGGAGAATCTGTTATTTACAATGGAGTCCGGCAGATTCTAGATGAGATGGTCTACAATATTTGCGAAAATGCTATCAAATATAACAAAGAAGGCGGAGAAATCCGTGTCTGGGTCGGAAACACACTGAATGGAAAGAAGATTATCGTGACAGATACAGGAATCGGAATTCCTAAAAATCAACAAGAACGGATCTTCGAGCGGTTTTATCGCGTAGATAAGAGCCACTCAAAAGAAATTGGCGGAACCGGACTGGGACTATCCATCGTAAAACATGGCGCAATATTGCACAATGCAAAGATTCATGTAGACAGTGAATTAGGAAAAGGAACGAGGATGGAATTGACATTTTAACATCAAGGGATGTAGTCAAGCGTTGATTGACTATGTCCCTAATTGCGTTTAAGAATTGAAAATGATACAATGATAAAAAATGATGAATTAAGGAAGTATCAAATGGATAGACAGGATGTAAAATTTTCAATTCGAAAGAAAATACTAGGGGTAACGCTTGTGGCGGCGTTGCCTTTTCTTGCTATATCTATATATTTGCTCATTTCCATGTCAAACTATAATCATACATATAATAAGATTGTACAGAATCTTACTATTGCAAATAATTATAATCTGGATTTTAAAGATGAGATGGATGAAAGTCTTTATAAAATGGTTGTTGGATATGTTACAGTAGATGGCTTTGACGATGCGGAAGAATTAAAAAGTCCCTATGTCCTGATTAAGGATCTGCGCAAGGAATTTAGAAATTTGAAGAAAATTACAACGGATACCGAAAGTAAATTATGGCTGGACAGTCTGCTCCGAAATATTGACACGCTGGAGGATCGGGTCGATGATCTGGTGCAGAATATTCATGTGGGTGGTACTTATGACAGTAACATCAAAGAACTGGATGATAATATTTATATTTTAACTGAATTGATTCAGGATGACATTCAGTATTATATTTATTATCAAACAGAAAGTATGGAAAAGGTGACGGATACGCTGAATACACAGATCCGGACATTTATCATTATCTGTGCATGTCTGATCGCGGTTCTGACCATTGGTCTTGCTATGGCAGTCATGCAGATTACAACAGGCATGTTGCGTCCGATTCAGGTGTTGGCACAGGCGGCTGGAAGAATTTCAAAAGGGGATCTAGATGCAAGGGCAGATGTGGATTCCAGGGATGAGATTGCGGTGCTGGCTGATAGGTTCAACGATATGGCAGGCAATATCCAGACTTTGGTTGTGAAAGTTAGAGAGGACGAGCAGAAAATGCGAAAAGCAGACTTAAGACTTCTGCAGGAGCAGATCAATCCACATTTTCTCTATAATACACTGGACAATATTGTGTGGCTGATTGAAGGAAATGAGCCGGACGAAGCAGTGGAGATGGTTGTAACTTTATCTGAATTTTTCCGTCTTGTACTCAGTAAGGGAAAAGAATTTATCACAATCCGACAAGAAGAGCAGCACATCAGCAGCTACTTGCAGATTCAGGAAAAACGGTATCATGACATTTTGGATTACCATATTTATATAGATTCTGGAATTTACGAGTATCAGATTCCAAAGCTTACGCTGCAGCCACTTGTGGAAAATGCGTTATATCATGGAATTAAATATAAACGTTCCCGGGGAATGATTGAGATCACAGGAACGCAAGAGGGAGAAAATCTTTATCTGACAGTAGCTGATGACGGTGTCGGCATGAATGAAGAGGAATTAAAGAAACTGGAAAAAGAAATATCCAGACCATGTAAAGAAACGGAAAGCGGATTTGGACTTGCAAATGTAAATGAAAGAATCCGTATGTATTTCGGAGCAGAATTTGGTATGAAAATCTGGTCTGAAAAAGGAAGCGGAACGAGAATTACGATTGAAATTCCAGCAATCACAGATAATCCGGAAAAACCAGAAGCAGTCAAACAAAACATTAGAAGCGAGGAGGCAGAAAATGAAGCGAAATAATAAAATTTTTCGAAATGTAATCATTGTATTGGCCGTGCTCGCACTGATTACTGGTTGTGCCGGACAGGAACCCGAAGCGGAAGATACAAGAACGCCGACCGATGACGATTTAATTGTAGTCGGAGTCTCTCAAGAAGGAAGTGAGTCAGTCTGGCGGACCGCTAACACAAGGTCTGTAAAGGAGACATTCACAAAAGAGAATGGATACTTTCTGATTTTTAAAAATGCAAGGCAGAAGCAGGAGAACCAGATAAAAGCACTTCGGAGCTTCATTTCCCAGAGAGTGGACTATATTGTATTTTCTCCGATTGTAGAAGATGGATGGGATACTGTACTGCAGGAAGCAAGGGAGGCAGAGATTCCGGTTATTTTGATGGATCGGAAAATTAACGTGAAAGACGAATCCCTATATACAGCGTGGGTTGGTTCTGATTTTGTAGAAGAAGGAAGAAATGCGGGAAAATGGCTGGAAGATTATCTGAAAGGACAGCGTTTTAATGATGATCAGGTGAACATTGTTGTATTGCAGGGAACTGCCGGAACAACAGCTATGTTCGGAAGAACACAAGGATTTGAAGAGATAGCTGCAAAACACGAAAACTGGAATATTCTGGAGCAGACAAATGCAGATTTCACAACGGCAAAAGGAGAAGAGGAAATGCGCAGGCTTCTGAATACTTATCCGGGGATTGATGTGCTTGTATCCCAAAATGACGACATGACCTTTGGCGCGCTGGAAGCAATTCAGTCAGCAGGAAGAACGACCGGAACAGGTGGAGATATCACAGTGATATCTTTTGACGGAACGAAGAAAGCGTTGGAAAAGGTCAAGACCGGGGCAATTAATGTTGATGTGGAATGTAATCCATATCAGGGGAAATATATCGAAGAAATCATTCAGGCACTGGAGACAGGACAGAGCATAGAAAAGGATAATTATGTGGAAGAAAAAGTATTTACACAGAAAAATGTGCTGAGTGTGTTGAATGACCGAACCTACTAAATCTGTAACTAAATTTCTAAGAAATTATGGAATAGATTGGATTCATAGCATAGAGCAGAATTTCGAATAAGAGTAGATTAAAAAATAAGGGTGAAGATGTGATGTTAAAAGTATTTCTGGCAGAAGATGAAACTTTAATCAGAGAAGGTCTAAGAGACAATATTCCGTGGGAACAGTATGGCTATCGGTTTGTCGGGGAGGCAGCGGACGGTGAGATGGCGCTTCCGCTTATACGAAAGACGAAACCGGATGTGCTGATCACAGATATTAAGATGCCGTTCATGGACGGGCTGTCGCTGAGCCGGATCGTGCGGGAAGAGCTTCCGAAGACGAAAATTATCATTATCAGTGGGTATGATGATTTTGAGTATGCGCGGGAAGCGATTGCTATTGGTGTAGATCAATACCTTCTAAAGCCTGTAACACGGATGAATTTGAGAAAAGTGCTTCAGGAGTTAAAAGAAAAGATTGAACAGGACGTAGAGCAGGAAGATTACCAGACGATGCTTCAAAATGAAATGCATGAATATGAACAGTTTTCCAGAAGGCTTTTCTTTGAAAAAGTATTGGAAGGGAAAATGTCTGTCAAGGAAATCTATGATGAGGCGGCGAAGCTTGAAATGGAATTGACGGCGTCCAGCTATAACTTGATTTTTATATCTTTGCAGGAACACCGGAGGAACCAGACGGAGCGTGAAGTGGAGCAGTTTTTGCGGCAGCAGGAAGAAATTTTGCATTATTTTCTGAGGTATCCTAAGTTTCAGGTATTCCGGTGGAATGTAAACTGTTATGGAGTCTTAATAAAATCAGATCAGGATAATGTTGAAAAGGAGACAGACCAGGCACTGGATTATGTCCAGAAGATATGTGAGAAGGCGCCGGAGAAAATGGATTGGTACGTGGCTGCAGGAAAACCGGTAGAGAGACTGAGTATGCTCAAAGAATGTTACAAGAGCGCCAGTCATTGCCTTGCATACCGTTTTGTTCTGCCACAGATGCATGTGCTGACAGAGGAAAATCTGTCAAGATATATGGAGAATCAGGAAGAAAATAGTCAGGCAGCAGTGACAGTCGATACATCAAAAGTGGCGCCGGACGTAATTCTGGATTTTCTGGCAAGGGGCATCCAGGGGGAGATTTACAATTTTGTTGAGTCCTATCTTGGGGGTATTAGCGAAGCATTGAAATCCAGAATGTTCTGCGAATATGTAGTGCTGAATATCCGCTTTACGATTTTGTCTTATGTGGAGTCTGTCGGAGGCTCAAAGGAAGAATATCTACAGGCCATTGGAGAGTATGCACAGAATATTCATATGGAGTCAGAAGAGGTTTTTGAGTACTTTGTAAAAATGCTCCAGATAGCGATAGAGATTCGTGATAAGGATAGTGATTCACAGGGCGGAAGCACTCTTCGAAGAGCACTGGAATATATCCAGGATCATTACACAGAAGAATCACTGACTCTTGGAAATGTGGCATGTGAGGTTAAGGTCAATGCAAATTACTTAAGTTCTATCTTTAGTCAGAGCATGGAGAAGACATTTACCGAATACGTGACAGAAAAGCGTATGGAAAAAGCAAGAAAGCTGTTGCGTGATACGACTGTGTCAACCGCAGAGATTGCCGCAACGGTGGGCTATAAAGACTCCCATTATTTCAGCTTTGTATTTAAGAAAACGCAGGGAGTCAGCCCGAGAGATTACCGTAATGGAAAGAAGAACTAAAGGTTGTCCAAAAGGTTGTCTGGTGTACTTCCTTTTGGAATTAGAGTCCACGGGACCTCTAAAAATGTCACAGGAATTCCTTTGAGCTGCTGGATCATCATGTTGGCAGCGGCAGTGCCCATTTCGTGGGATTTGTGGGATAAAGTAGTCAGGGTCAGAATCTGTGAGTTGCTTAAGTAAGTATTATCAAAGGCTCCGATTGCCATATCATCAGGCAGATGGTATCCGGCCAGATTCAGTTCTTTAATTAAAAAATATGCGATCATATCATTATAACAGACGACAGCCGTGCAGGATTCCAAGGAGTCCTGCACGATTTTTTTTAAGAACCCAGTGTCCTGAAAACGCTGCAGGTGGTCCAGATCATGAGAGTTGAACCAGCCGACTCTGGAATCCGGGACAGGAAGCCCCTGGTTACGCATAGTCTCCATAAATCCTTGAAATCGTTCTGCACCTTGCAGGTCGTCAGAGTGAAAGATTCCGCCTATCGCCGTATGCCCTTGGGAAAGAAGATACTCGGTAAGCTGTCGGCTTCCGGAAACATTGTCGTCTTTTACAAAAGGGATCTGACTGAAATTCTGATAGTAATTATGTAAAAAGACAAAGCGGCAGTTCTTTTTTTGAAGTGCACGGTACAGATCAAGATTCGGATTCGGAAGATAACTTCTGGATCCTTCTACAATAATTCCTCGTGGTGGAGCAGATAAGAGTTTTGTCAGAATCTTGCGTTCTTCATAAGTTTCATTTTTCGTAATATGAACCTGTGATGAAAAATGATTTTTTCGAAGTGTTCCCTGAATATCATTTAATACACCGGGATAAATATAATTGGAATCATCAGAAATCAAAATATCAATCTGGTCATCAGACAGATTTGAAGAATGTCCGGTAATATAACTGCCGCTTCCGTGACGTTTTTCAATCAGACCTTCCTGCGTAAGAAGATTCAGAGCCTGCCTTACGGTTTGGCGGCTGACGTGATAACGTCTGCACAGCTCCTGCTCCGATGGCAGCTTATTAATTTCATTTTTCACATCTTTTTTAATCAGATCCCGGAGTGTTCCGGCAAGCCATTTGTATTTTATAGCCATAAAAAAATCTCCTTTTTGAAAAAAATTATCTTTTCTTAACATAAAAGAATCTGAGAAAATCTAACGTTCCCCTGAAAAAATCAAACTTTTATGTGAAACAACTGCAAAGATAACAACTGTAAAATGTAAAAATCCACATAAAATATGTCAAAAAAACAACGATATCAAAAGAAAATCACTGTTTATCTGAGAATAGCAAACATTAAAAATAAACTTGTATTTATTTGATATTTTAATACAAAAAAGTTGTATTGTAAATAACTGATAAACCTTTAAAAACCGCTGTTTTTATAATTGTGAACAAAGCTATGTGATGCTATAGTGAAATCAAGAAAAAGAGAGGCCTTTCAAAAACAGACTAAAGTAACTGATGTGAAAAAATCAAGAAAATCAGGAGGAAGATTATGAAGAAAAAAATTATCTCAGTTTTACTCGCATCTATGATGGTCATTGGACTTGTAGGTTGCGGAGGATCAAAAGAAACATCTGACGGCGCAAAATCCGATTCTGGTGACGGGCTGATTAAAGTTGGTATCATCAACAATGATCCAAATGAATCCGGATATCGTACAGCAAATGATAAAGACCTAAAAGCAACATTTACAAAAGAGAATGGATATGACGCTTCATTCGCTTACAGCTTAAAGAATGATGAGCAGATTACATCAGCTCAGAAGTTTATCCAAGACGGTGTTGATTACTTACTCCTTTCCGCTGCTGATACAGCAGGCTGGGACAGTGTTCTGAAAGACGCTCAGGACGCAGGTACACAGGTTATTCTGTTTGACCGTACAATTGACGCAGACGAGAGCCTGTATGCAGCTTCTATCGTATCCGACATGGAAAAAGAAGGTGAGACAGCAGCAAACTGGTTAAAAGACCAGAAATTACCTGAGTATAACATCATTCACATTCAGGGTGTTATGGGATCAGCAGCTCAGAAAGGACGTTCTGGCGCACTTGCAGATACAGCAAAATCTGAGGGATGGAACATTGTAACAGAGCAGACAGCAGAGTGGAATGCAGAGAAAGCACAGCAGATTGTACAGTCCGTTATCGATTCCGGACAGGCATTCAACGTAATCTATGCAGAGAACGACGATATGGCTAAAGGTGCTGTAGCAGCTCTTGACAAAGCAAATATCTCCCATGGTGTTGGAAAAGACGTTATCGTTATGGGATTTGACTGCAACAAATGGGCATTAGAAGAACTTCTGAACCAGAACTGGAACTATGATGGACAGTGCAACCCTTATCAGGCTTCTTACATCGAAGATGTTATCAAGAAACTTGAGGCAGGCGAGACACTTGATGAGAAGACAATCATCATGGATGAGAAGGGATTCGATGCAACAACAATTACACAGGACGATGTAGATCAGTTCGGTATCTAATGATGGATTGTGAGAGTGCGCAACAGGTCGTAATCCACAGGAATCAAAGTGTAGAAAAAATATGTTAAGTCGCGCGGCGCAGCGTAAGAAAAATAAAAAAATACGCGGCGTCGCGCATTTTCTCTTAAAAGGAAAACAAACCCGAAAAGAGATAGAAAATAATAAGCAAAACAGTAAGTAAGAATGAAGAGGTGAATACGCTGGTGAAAGAGAATTCTGTATTGGAAATGAAAAATATCTATAAAAGTTTCCCGGGAGTCAAGGCACTGCAGGCAGTAGATTTCACATTGTGTGAGGGAGAGATTCATGCATTGATGGGAGAGAATGGTGCAGGTAAGTCAACCTTGATCAAGGTTCTGACCGGAGTTTATGAAAAAGACGGTGGAGATATCTTCCTGAAGGAACATGAAGGAGCAGTTGCAATCCGTTCTCCACAAGACGCACAGAATCTTGGAATCAGCACGGTGTACCAGGAGATTACACTCTGTCCGAACCTTTCCGTGGCAGAGAACATGTACATCGGACGTGGAAAAGGAATCGGACAGAACTGGAAGAAGATGAATGCGGACGCGGATAAGATTCTGAAATCACTGGATATTCCCGCAAAAGCAACACAGCAGCTTTCCAGTTGCTCTATCGCGATCCAGCAGATGGTAGCAATTGCCCGTGCGGTCGATATGGACTGTAAAGTACTGATTCTCGATGAGCCGACATCTTCCCTTGATGAACAGGAAGTAGAAAAATTATTCGGACTCATGAGAGACTTACGTTCCAGAGGTGTTGGAATTATATTCGTAACACATTTCCTGGATCAGGTATATGAAGTGTGTGATAAAATCACGGTTCTCCGTGACGGAAAATTAGTAGGTGAATATGAAATCAAGGATCTCCCGAGAGTCAAGCTGGTAGCCAAGATGCTTGGTAAAGAGCTGGACGATGAGGCGGATATTAAAGATGAAAGTCTGGTCTATGAGGCAGATGAGTCCATTCCACCAGTCATTGAAGTGGAAGGCTTACAGAGCAATGCCGGAATCAAACCATTTGACTTCAATATAAGAAAAGGAGAAGTCAATGGATTTACCGGACTTCTCGGATCTGGACGAAGCGAGTGCGTGCGTGCAATCTTCGGAGCAGATCGTGTGACTGGCGGTACAGTAAAGAAAAGCGGAAAAGCAGTAAAAATCAATAAACCACTGGATGCTATGAAGCAGGGAATCGCATATCTTCCGGAAGACCGTAAGAGAGACGGAATTGTCGGAGATTTGTCTGTCAGAGACAATATCATTCTGGCGGCACAGGTGCTTCGTGGATTCTTCAAACCATTTTCAAAAGCACAGGCAAATAAATTTGCAGATGAATATATCAAGCTCCTGGAGATCAAGACCGCTTCTGCAGACACACCGATTAAATCACTATCCGGTGGTAATCAGCAGAAGGTAATTCTAGCAAGATGGCTTCTGACTCACCCGGAATATCTGATTCTCGATGAGCCGACCAGAGGTATTGATATCGGTACTAAGGTTGAAATTCAGAAATTAGTACTTAAGCTTGCATCAGAAGGTATGAGTGTGACATTTATTTCTTCTGAGACAGATGAGATGCTTCGTACATGTTCCAGACTGATTGTCATGAGAGACCGAAAGAAAGTCGGAGAGCTTTCAGGAGAGGAACTGTCACAGAGCAGTATCATGGACACAATTGCCGGAGGTGACAAAGAATAATGCAGAACACTACAACAAAAAAATCAAAAAATATTATGGATATGTTCAGCGGTAAGCAGATTTTGATCCCGATTGCGGCGCTTCTTCTGCTCGCTGTATTTAACTTAATTGCAGACCCGTCATTTTACAAGATTTCCATGGACGTCAACAGTGCCGGAAACCATGTATTATCCGGATATCTGATCACAATTCTTGACTATGGCTCAGAGCTTGCGATCCTTGCAATAGGAATGACCCTTGTAACAGCGGCTTCCGGCGGACAGGATATCAGTGTGGGCGCCGGAATTGCAATTGCAGGTTCCGTGATTTTACGTGTACTTTGCGGAACCAATTCCAGACCAGACAAACTTCAGGCTCCGATCATTGTAGCATTTTTAGTAGCATGCGTTGTATCCATGTTATTCGGTGCATTTAACGGTATTCTTGTTGCAGGCTTCAAGATTCAGCCGATGGTAGCGACCTTGATTCTATACACAGCAGGACGTTCTATCGCAGCATGGATTAATAACAATGAACTTCCGGTCGTCAGTGATCCGACATTTGCATACTTTGGAGGATTTATTCCGGGAATCCCGATTCCGACACCATTTTTCATTGCAGTTGCATGTATGATCGTGATCGCACTGGCCATGAAATTTACAAATCTCAGATTATACACACAGGCGGTTGGAATCAATGAGCATTCTTCCAGATTGAACGGTCTGAATCCTGCATTTATCAAATTCTTAAGCTTTGTAATCTTAGGACTTTGCGTGGCAGTGGCAGGACTGATCAAGGTCAGCCGTATTTCTTCCATTAACTATTCTGTTATTGCGAAGGATATTGAGATGGACGCGATCCTGGCAGTAGCCCTCGGAGGAAACTCCTTAAGCGGTGGTAAATTTAACATGACAGCTTCAATTCTCGGAGCATACGTTATTCAGTTTTTGACAACAACACTTTATAAATTCAATGTAAAATCTGATGCAATCTCTGCTTACAAGGCAGTTGTAGTAATCATTCTGGTTGTAATCAGTGCACCGGTCGTACGTGAGAAATTTGCTTCATTTACAAAGAAAATGCAGGCAAAGAAGGAGGTAGCTTAGTATGAAATCTAAAAAGAAAAGAAATATTTCGGATACAAATCTACTCCTGACAATTACAATCGTCGTATTCTTTGCTATGTATATCGGCGCAATGGTATTCCAGGGTGGCGGATTTTTAAAGACACAGACATTCTTTAACATTTTAAATGCAAATGCAGCACTTTTAATTACTTCCTGTGGACTGAGTTTAGTAATGATTACAGGCGGGATCGACATCTCCGTCGGTGGTGTGGTAGCACTTGTCAGTATGAGCTGTGGTGTATATCTGGATTATATGGGTGGAAATGTTGCCATGTCTATCCTGATTGCACTTGGAATTGGACTTGCATTCGGACTCGTTCAAGGATTCCTGGTTGCTTATCTTGATATCCAGCCATTTATCGTAACACTGGCAGGTATGTTCTTTGCCCGTGGTATGACGACTATTGTACATACAGATCCGTTCAACGTACAGAATAAAGCATTCGTTGCATTAAAAGATACTCGTGTTATCGTACCTGGAATGGGTTCCGTAAACCGAATCGGTAAATATGTGGATGCTTATGTAGAAATCGGAGTTATTGTGGCACTGCTTATTGTAGTCCTGATGTTCGTAATGCTTCGCTGGTCCAAGCTTGGTCGGGCATTCTACGCAGTCGGTGGAAACAAACAAAGTGCACTGATGCTTGGTATTAATGTAAAAAGAACACGTTTCCTTGCACAGCTTTTCAGTGGAGTTCTGGCGGGAATCGCAGGCTATGTATATTTTCTTCACGTAGGATCAGGTTCTGCTTCCCATGCGACAGGAATGGAAATGAACGCAATCGCTTCCTCTATCATTGGTGGAACACTTCTGACCGGTGGTGTTGGAAATATTATCGGAACATTTTTCGGAGTACTTTCTTTAAGTACAATCCAGAATATCGTATCTTCCGCAGGTCTGGATCAGGCATGGTGGACAGGAATTACGATCGCAGCAATGCTTTGTCTGTTCCTTGTAATCCAGAGTATTGTTATGGCTCGTAAGAACAGGGGGTAATGACCGATGTTAAAAACGAAAAATTATCAGTTCTGGTTCTGTACCGGCTCTCAGGATTTATATGGAGATGAATGCCTGACCCATGTGGCAGAACATGCACAGAAGATTGTGGAGGCACTCAATGCCTCCGGAAATCTTCCGTATGAAGTTGTATGGAAACCGACCTTAATTACAAATGAACTGATCCGCCGGACGTTCAATGAGGCGAATACAGATGAAAATTGTGCAGGAGTCATTACATGGATGCACACATTTTCACCGGCAAAATCCTGGATACTGGGACTGCAGGAATTCAGAAAACCACTGCTCCATCTGCATACACAGTTCAACCGGGAGATTCCGTATGACACCATCGACATGGATTTCATGAACGAGAATCAGTCCGCACACGGTGACCGGGAATTCGGACACATTTTCAGCCGCCTTCATATGAACCGGAAAGTCGTTGTCGGCTACTGGGCAGATGAAGACGTGCAGAAGCAGATTGGTTCCTGGATGAGAACTGCAGTCGGAGTTGTCGAAAGCAGTCATATCCGTGTGATGCGTATTGCAGATAATATGAGAAATGTTGCCGTTACCGAAGGTGACAAAGTAGAGGCGCAGATCAAGTTCGGCTGGGAGGTAGACGCTTATCCGGTCAATGAGGCAGTAGAAGCAGTAAATGCAGTCTCTCAGGCAGATATTGATACATTAGTTGAAGAATATTATGACAAATATGAAATTCTTTTAGAAGGAAGAGATGAAAAAGAATTTCGCCGTCATGTAGCCGTTCAGGCAGGAATTGAAATCGGTCTGGAAAGATTCCTGGAAGAGAATAACTATCAGGCAATCGTTACACATTTTGGAGACCTCGGCGGATTTAAACAGCTTCCGGGACTTGCAATGCAAAGACTGATGGAAAAAGGGTACGGTTTCGGAGCGGAAGGAGATTGGAAGACTGCAGCCATGGTCAGACTTATGAAGATTATGACCGGCGGCATGAAGGACGCAAAAGGTACTTCCTTTATGGAAGACTACACATACAATCTGGTACCTGGTAAAGAAGGAATTCTGGAAGCGCATATGCTGGAGATATGCCCGACTATTGCAGACGGTAAGATCAGCATCAAAGAGCAGCCGCTGAGCATGGGCAGCAGGGAAGATCCGGCAAGGCTTGTATTTACGGCGAAAGAAGGACCGGCAATTGCGACTTCCCTTATTGATCTGGGAGACCGTTTCCGTCTTCTGATCAATGAAGTGGAGTGTAAAAAAACAGAAAAGCCGATGCCGAAGCTTCCGGTAGCAACTGCTTTTTGGACACCGAAACCGGATCTTAAAATCGGAGCACAGAGCTGGATTCTGGCAGGCGGTGCACATCACACTGCATTTTCTTATGATTTAAGTGCAGAGCAGATGGGCGACTGGGCAGAAGCAATGGGAATCGAGGCTGTCTACATTGACGCAAACACAACAATCCGTCAGTTGAAAAATGAACTTCGCTGGAATGAGCTTGCTTATCGCAGATAATTTCGGAAAGAAACGGAGAAAATGATATGAGTAGTAGAAAAGAATTAATAGAAAAAGGAAAAACAGTCCTTGGTATTGAATTTGGTTCCACAAGAATCAAAGCAGTACTCATTGATGAAAATCATCACCCGATTGCTTCTGGAGATCATGAGTGGGAGAATCGTCTGGAAAATGGAATCTGGACCTACAGCCTTGATGATATCTGGCAGGGACTCAGGGACAGTTATCAGAAACTGGCATTTAACGTAGAAGAAACTTATGGAGTGACTTTAAAGAAAATCGGAGCGATTGGGTTCAGTGCCATGATGCATGGCTATATGGCATTTGATAAAAATGGAGAACTTCTTGTCCCGTTCCGCACATGGAGAAATGGAATCACAGGAGAAGCCTCTGAGGCACTTACAGAAGCTTTTCAGTACAATATTCCTCAGAGATGGAGCATCGCTCATTTGTATCAGGCAATCTTAAATGGAGAAGACCATGTAAAGGATATTGAGTTTTTCACCACACTGGCAGGATACATTCATTGGAAGCTGACCGGACAGAAAGTACTCGGAATCGGAGATGCCTCCGGAATGTTCCCGATCGATCCGGAAACAAAACAGTACCATGCAGCCATGATCCAGAAGTTTGATCTTTTAGTTGCAGACAAGAATTATCCGTGGAAATTAAAGGATATTCTTCCCAAAATACTGGTTGCGGGGGAAAACGCAGGAACTTTGACACCAGAAGGTGCAAAACTTCTTGATCCAAGCGGTAATCTGGAAGCAGGAATTCCGCTTTGCCCGCCGGAAGGTGACGCGGGAACCGGAATGGCAGCGACAAACAGTGTGGCAAAACGCACTGGAAATGTATCTGCCGGAACGTCAGTATTTGCTATGGTCGTACTGGAAAAAGAATTAAAGAAAGTCTATCCGGAAATCGACCTTGTTACGACCCCGGACGGGAGTCTGGTCGGTATGGTACATGCCAACAACTGTACTTCAGATTTAAATGCATGGGTCGGACTCTTCCGTGAATTTGCCGAAAGCTTCGGTATGGAAGTGGATATGAACCAGTTATTTGGAACTTTATATAACAAAGCACTGGAAGGAGACAAAGACTGTGGCGGACTTCTTTCCTACGGTTATCTGTCAGGAGAGAATATCACAGGCGTGACAGAAGGAAGACCACTCTTTGTCAGATCGCCTGAGAGCAGATTTAATCTTGCAAACTTTATGCGAACACACCTTTATACATCATTAGGAGCCTTAAAAGTCGGCATGGACATTTTGTTAAAGGAAGAACATGTACAGATTGATAAGATTCTCGGACACGGCGGACTCTTTAAAACAAAAGGTGTCGGACAGGGAATTCTGGCAGCAGCCATTGACACACCGGTATCTGTTATGGAGACCGCAGGAGAAGGCGGCCCTTGGGGCATGGCACTTCTGGCATCTTATATGTTGAACAAAGAATCAGATGAGACACTGGCACACTATCTGTCAGAGAAAGTATTTGTAGGAAATAAAGGAACTTCTATGGATCCGGATCCGGAAGATGTAAAAGGATTCGAGACATTTATCGAGAGATATAAAAAAGGAATTGCCATTGAGAAGGCAGCCCTTGAGAATCTTATAGTTTAATCGGTGGTAGTGCCCTGTACGGCTTTGAAGTATGAAATGAGATAATCAATACTAGCCGTGCAGGGGAAAAGGAGAGACAGCAATGTTAGAAGAATTAAAAAAAGAGGTCTATGAGGCCAATATGCTTCTTCCTCATTACGGACTTGTCACATTTACATGGGGAAATGTCAGCGGAATTGACCGGGAAAAAGGCCTTTTTGTTATCAAGCCAAGTGGAGTAGATTATGAGAAACTGACACCAGAAGACATGGTCGTGGTAGATTTAAATGGTAATAAAATAGAGGGAGATTTAAATCCATCTTCTGATACAGCCACCCACGTTGTTCTTTATAACCGTTTCCCGAAAATCGGAGGCGTGGTACATACACACTCACCGTGGGCTACGAGCTGGGCACAGGCAGGACGGGGAATTCCGTGCTATGGAACAACTCATGCAGATTATCTGTATGGAGAAGTGCCTTGTGTGAGAAACCTTACAAAAGAAGAAATCAATGAAGCTTATGAGAAAAATACAGGAGTCTTGATTGCGGATGAATTTGCCATCCAAGATTTGGACTATATCGCAACACCGGCAGTACTCTGCAAGAATCACGGCCCATTTACATGGGGAAAGGATGCACAAGAAGCTGTACATAACGCAGTGGTACTGGAAGAAGTTGCAAAAATGGCAGCCCGTGCAGAACTGATCAATCCGCAGGTGAAACCGGCGCCACAGGAACTTCAGGATAAACATTATTACAGAAAACACGGTGCAAATGCTTATTACGGTCAGCCAGGGAGATAAATGGCCAGAAAATTAATTGGCAGGGAGTGAACCGGCCAGAACTTAAGGAGGAAAAGAACATGATAAATATTCCTAAAATTAAAATTGGTATTGTAGCAGTCAGCAGAGATTGCTTCCCGGAGCCATTATCAGTAAATAGAAGAAAAGCGCTGGTAGAGGCTTATAAAGCAAAATACGATGAGACAGACATTTACGAATGTCCAGTCTGTATTGTGGAGAGTGAGATTCACATGGTACAGGCGCTGGAAGATATCAAGGCAGCAGGCTGTAATGCACTTTGCGTTTACCTTGGAAACTTCGGACCGGAGATTTCCGAGACATTGCTCGCAAAACATTTCGATGGACCGAAAATGTTTGTGGCAGCTGCAGAAGAGAGCGCAGTAGATCTTCTAGACGGACGTGGCGATGCATATTGTGGTATGTTAAATGCAAGCTACAACCTGAAACTTCGCAATATTCATGCATATATTCCAGAGTATCCCGTTGGAACCGCAGAGGAATGTGCAGATATGATTCACGATTTTCTTCCGGTTGCGAGAGCCGTTGATGCATTAAATAACTTAAAAATCATCAGCTTTGGTCCAAGACCGCTCAACTTCCTTGCATGTAATGCACCAATCAAACAGCTCTACAATCTCGGAATTGAAATCGAAGAAAACTCAGAGCTGGATTTGTTTGAGGCATTTAACAAACATGCCGGAGACGAGAGAATTCCAGAAGTCGTAAAAGATATGGAATCTGAGCTCGGTGCTGGAAATAAAAAGCCGGAGATCCTTACGAAACTGGCACAGTATGAACTGACATTATTAGACTGGATCGAGGAGCACAAAGGTTATCGCAAATATGTGACGATTGCCGGAAAATGTTGGCCGGCATTCCAGACACAATTTGGATTCGTACCATGCTATGTAAACAGCCGTCTGGCAGCGAGAGGCATTCCGGTATCCTGTGAAGTAGACATTTACGGTGCACTCAGCGAGTTTATCGGAACCGTAGTCAGCCAGGATGCAGTCACACTTCTTGACATTAACAATTCCGTGCCGAGAGATATGTACGAAAAAGACATCAAGGGTAAATATGACTACACCCAGAAAGATACATTTATGGCATTCCACTGTGGAAATACAGCTTCCTGTAAGCTGAGCAGCCACGAGATGAAATACCAGAAGATCATGGCAAGAACTCTGCCGGAGGAAGTAACACAGGGAACACTGGAAGGAGACCTTGTGCCGGGAGATATCACATTCTTCCGTCTCCAGAGCACCGCAGACAATATCCTCCGCGGATATATCGCACAGGGCGAGATCCTGCCGGTAGCAACACACTCTTTCGGATCTATCGGAGTATTCGCAATCCCGGAGATGGGACGCTTCTACCGCCATGTGCTGATTGGGAAGAACTTCCCACATCACGGCGCAGTAGCATTCGGTCATTACGCAAAAGCACTCTACGAAGTATTCAAATACATCGGAGTACCGGTAGACGAGATCGGATACAACCAGCCAAAAGGGGTAAGATATCCGGACGAAAATCCTTGGGGATAAAGAATAGAGCCACTGGGAGAATGTAAAGGGATTCTTGAATTGATATATATTTAATGTTAATATAGATATATCAAAAGAATAAGAAAGGTGCTACCGTTGACGGTTCGCCTGATATTAATGGGTTATGAATAACCGCTCATATTTGCAGGACGATGGGCGGTTATTCTTCTGCTATCATTGTAATATTTTTTATACTACCACTTCTATGATTTTTTTATTACCCACTTCGATTTCTTTCAATCTTGTCTTTTGGTTCTTATTGAAACTGAAACTCAACAAATATCCCTTTTACAAATGATAGTAATCTAAATATTCAGCCAGTTGTTTTTCGCCTCTTTTGTTGTACTCATCACCTCGCCAGATTTTTAATTCTATCACATACTGTTTTCCTAAATAATCCACGATTATGTCGGTTCGAGTCTGGTCTCGAGTCTGCGCTTCTATATAATAATTTCCTGTACCATTGATGATTGTATATCCATTCTTATCTCTTAGTATACAAAAAAATGTTGAACGACAACTGAAACTGTCATTCAACATTTTCTCCTAAAATGAATTCCTACCTGAAATAAATTTTGTTAGTGAAGAAGGGACTAGCCGTTAAGCTGGTGATTTGATACAATAATAAAAAGAAAAGTAATTAAGACAAGGGGGAATCATTCATGATTTTATATCACGGGAGTAATGTGATTGTAGAACACCCTAAGCTTGTAAAACAAAATCGCTTTCTGGATTTTGGATTCGGATTTTATACAACTACAAATCGGGAACAGGCAGAAAATTTTGCATTAAAAGTAGCTGAAAGACGTAAAGAGGGAGAAGCTATCCTGAATATTTACGAAATAGATGAAAAAGAAGCATTTCAAAAATGCAGTTTATTAAAATTTGACAGTCCTGATGAAAACTGGCTTGATTTTGTTGCAGCTAATCGAAAGGGAATGTACGAAGGAAAGCAGTATGATCTGATATATGGAGCAGTTGCAAATGATGATGTATATCGGACGATTACTTTATATATGACTGGTGTACTGACAAAAGAACAGACCTTGCAGGCATTGAAAATTCGTAAATTATTTAATCAATTGGTTTTTACCACAGAGAAATCATTACAGTATTTGCAGTTTCAAAGGAGGGAGTTAGTATGAATGAAGATCAGTTCAGTGCAATGTTGGCAATCATTGTGCCTCCGATTATTGAAGAAATCGCAAAGAACAGTAATGTTGATGTAGAACAGATTATTCCTAAGTTTTATCAGTCAAAGCTGTATCAGGAGCTTTCTGATGAAAAGTCAAAATTGTGGCATTATAGTCCGAAAACACTATATACGATGTATCAGGACGAGTTGCTGACAGGTTCTTATGATTATCCTGAGGAGGCGTAATTATGAGTAAAGAAGTTAATTTTTTAATTTATTGTATGGAAAGATACAGGTATTTAAAAGGGCTTTCTGGGGCAGAAGTGGCTGAAAGATTCAGCAAATATGATATATACAGGTATATTATGAAATATTTTGAAACACTGCACACAAAAGGAGACCAGTACATTATGTGCGATATTGATGATTATATATTGAACGTGAAAAAATAAGTATTTGGCATAAAAAGTTTCAGGATAAAAGTAGACAGGACACGTAGTCAAGTGGTGATTGACTACGTGTCCTGTTAAAAGTTTAACCTATTTACATAATTCTTCTGCCAGTTTTTCAAGCTGTGTTGTGCTTTCTTCGTTGAGCGCTGACATAATCTTTACAGTAGTTTCTGTAAATGCGATTTCTTTGCTCTTTTCAAATAACTGACGCATCACTTTGGCAGCGGTTGCAGCCCAGGAACCATTTTCAATCAGTCCGATGGTACGTTTCTGGTAATTGCGTTCGGTCAGTGATTCAATGAACTCTCGCATAAATGGGAAGACATCCCCATTGTAGGTTGTTGTTGCCAGTACGAGGCGGTCATAGCGAAATGCATCTTCCACAGCCTCGGCAATGTCGTCTCTTGCAAGATCTGTGATTGCAACTTTCTCACAGCCTTTGTCTACTAACATCTGAGCCAGTAATTCAGCAGCTTTCTTTGTATTTCCATAGACGGAAGTATAGGCAATGAGCACGCCTTTATCTTCCGGCTCATAAGCAGACCATGTCTGATACAGGTTCAGATAGAAGTCCAGATTTTCGTTCAGTACTGGTCCGTGGAGTGGGCAGATGGTCTGGATATCAAGACCGGCAGCCTTCTTAAGAAGTGCCTGTACCTGAGCGCCGTATTTTCCAACAATTCCGAAATAATAGCGTCTTGCTTCGCAAGCCCAGTCTTCCTCAACATCCAATGCGCCGAATTTTCCGAATGCATCTGCGCTGAAGAATACTTTTGCATAGGAATCGTAAGTCATAATGACTTCTGGCCAGTGAACCATAGGTGCTGCAACAAATGTAAGTGTATGTTTTCCAAGTTCCAGCGTGTCTTTTTCTTTGACTACAAGTTGGTGCTCGGCATAATCACATCCAAAGAATTGCTTCATGATGGTAAATGCTTTCGCGCTTGCCACAATTGTGGTATCTGGATAATTCTCCATAAATATGCCAATACTTGCGGAGTGATCAGGTTCCATATGTTGAATGATCAGATAGTCTGGTTTTGCATCACCGAGCACATTTTTTATATTTGCAAGCCATTCTTCTGAAAAATGTGCATCAACGGTATCAAAAATGGCAATTTTATCATCCGTGATCACATAAGAATTGTATGCCATACCATTCTCTACCTGATGCTGTCCTTCAAAAAGATCAATGTCATGGTCGTTCACGCCAACATATTTGATATCTTCTGTAATAGTCATATTGATTAATACCTCCTGTATTTTGAATTTGTCATTAAAATTAAAAAGTACATCCGCAATTTTTGTAAGAACAAAAGCTGCCTCGTACAAAGCTCAAATTCGCCAGGATTATTATAACGCCATCGAAGGAAAAAAAGATAGTATTTTACAAAGTGTATTTAGAAAAATACAAAAGAGATTTCAGAATATGTTGACAATAAAAAATGTTGTGCTAATTTATAGAAAAATAATTTAATCAACTAAACCGTTGAAGCGGAGATTAAAGCAATCATGCGCGCACAGAGAGTCCGGGGAGGTGAGAGCCGGGTGGAGATGCAGTTTGCCAAATGGACCGCTGAGGGCGCAGTCGCAGTTGTGATCAGTATCGGTTCGATATCTGCATACAAGTATATCACCAGTCCGAAGGAAGAGAGCATCCCGCTCGAGACTACACTGGAAGATGCTGCAGAGCTGACCACACAGAAGATGATCATCTCAGATGTATTCAGGAGCACAAAGGGAACCATCCCGCTGATCAATAAGAACCGGTTCCTGGTACAGTATAAAACAACCATCACTGCCGGGCTGGATGTGCAGAACGCAAAGATCAAAGAGACCGATGACAAGATCAAGTCCAGTGACCTGAAGATCTATGACACGAACTTCGCAATTATGAGTGTAGATAAAGAGGCAGTCATGGAATTAGTCGGGGAAGCAGAAAAGAAGGCAAAGAAAAAAGCAGAATCAGACGAATATAGATTCCTTGAAAATGCAGATGCGAATGCAAAGAAAGTAATCAAGGGGATGTTCGAAAATGTGGCAGACGGACGGGAAGTCGTCGTAGAATTCACAAAGTAAGACGATAGAACCGGATAATGATAAAGTAGAATAGAAAATAATGACAAAAGCTATTGCAGATATTGAATGCAATAGCTTTTGTCTTGTGCTGCCATGCGTCCGGAAGAAGCTGCCGGATGCTGCAACGGTCATCAGAATGTCAGTATATGTCTATGAAAAAATCGCAGAGAGAAAAAGTATGCGTAAAAAACAAGAAAAAGGAAAATAATGGGTCTGCTTGAATTGACTTAATGAGAAAAAGAAGCGAATATAAGATTAACTGTGGGAGTCTATGACCACGGGGGGAAATATTTTTGGAATGAAAAATTAATAGGAGGAGAAAAGCGATGAAGAAGAGAAAGTACAAGCAGTTGCTTGCATCAGTAATTGCCTGTTCTATGGTGCTTTCAGGAATGCCGGTAACCGCATACGCTGCCGGAAATGACACCGCTCAGGAAGTACAGTCAGAAGACCAGACTTCAGGAACTGCCGGATCAGAAGATTCAAGCAGTGCCGGACAGCAGGAAAATGCTGGAAACCAGACGACTGCCGGAACGAATGAAAGCACATCGACTGAATCAGACAGCAATAGTCAGACAAACAGTTCACAGGATAACACATCCAAGAACAACACAGCACAGTCAGGCACAACACAGAACAACACAGCACAGTCAGACACAACACAGAACAACACAGCACAGTCAGGCACAACACAGAACAACACAGCTTCCCAGCCGGCAGCAGCTGATGCGCAGAGTGCGCAGGATGCGAAAGCGGTTAAGGCAGGAAATGTATTGGAGATTCACAAAGGTGAGACAATCAAAGGTGCTACGTTGTTAAAGGATTTTAAAGATTGGTTTGGTGCTGCTACAAGGTATCGATATAAAAAGACTGCAAGTACTGATGATTGGAATGAAATAACACCATTAGATTTATCTAAGGAGTATACCTTAGCATCTGGAACTGTGACAGTTGAAAAGTATATCAAAACAGGCGGGTCATGGATTAATCCTACAATGGAATGGGTACAGGCTGGAACATTCACAGTCAAGAATTACAGCAATGTAACTTTCAATGTCACAAACATTGAAGGCGCAGGTGTCAAGATTGATGGTACCGCTGTTACAGACACTGTAAAATCCTACGACACAGAGAACAAAACATTTACAGTCAATGACGTAGATGGCTATGATGTAACTGTAAAAAATGGTGAAACACCAATGACTCCAAATGCAGACGGCTCTTATACACTGCCGGTTACAGATGCAACAATCAATGTTGTATACGAAGCAACAGCTGGAGCATTTGTTAATGTAACCAATCCAGAGAACGGAAAAATTACAATTGATGGTCAGGATGTAGCCAGCAAGAAAGTTGCACTGAATTCTACTTATACAGTTAACGTAACACCGGATAACGGGTATGCGGTAGAAAATATATTTGTAAACAATAATCCTGTAGAGGATGTTACTTATGCTAACCAGACAGCAACAGTTACTTTAAAGACTGGTGATTTGGATAATGAAATATTTAATATTACTGCTCAGACAGTTCAGTGTAAGTTAGATGTGAAAGATGCCGAGGTATCATATCACAATGGAATGTCAACAGATAAGATTGCGCAGAATATCTTTGATGCAGTTGTTGGAAGAGAAAATGTACCAGATATTACATTGAATGATGTGACAATTGAATATGATGCATCATCGAAAGGATTAGGTAACTGGAAGGCAATCGGTTATCAGCCAGAATTATGGGAATTTACTTTACATAAATTTGGAAAGAGTACTGAAAAAATCCGTATCACCTACAACGACAGAACAGGCAAGTATCCATCCATGCAGAAGACTGCTACAATCACATTAAAAGACCTTCGTGAGAAAACTACACTTTCTATCAACGATGGAATTATGATGAAGTATCAGTCAGCTGAGATGATGGATGCAGTAATCAAAGTTCTGATCGCTCAGAATGCAACTGTAACAGATAAAGCAGGTAATAAGATTGAGACAACAGCAGATGACTTTACTTATACTCCATCTACAGATGAATGGAAAGCAGGAGAACAGGAAATCACAGTTACCTATAACGGAAATGAAGATTATCTGTCAAGTTCTGCGACAACAACCATCACAATCAAAAAAGGTGATGCAAAGGTATGGGTAAACAGCCAGAATATTAAATATGGCGAAAGCTTCTCTCAGATATTCTCAAGTGATCCATCAGATGCAGCACCACTTGGAATGATTGTTGGAATCGATGGAAATGGAAAATCATTTGTTGGATTTGATGTTTCTAATATTGTTATCAAACAGAAAGTTCCTGTAATTGGTACAATAGAAGTACCATTGGAACAGGCAATTTTAGCATTAGTACCGGATGGAAAAGTGAACGTTGGAAATCTTATGACCGTTATAAACAAGCTTCCTGATTTAGGAGATAATGCAGGTATTATTTCCGCTGTACAGAAAGTTGTTGATCAGATTCTGAAGATTTATCCGGCAGCAGCAGACTGGTCTATTTCTTTCAAACGACCAACAGAATCAGGTGTATACCTTGCAGCAGGAGCATCTACAAGCCAGAACTATAACACAGCAGTAGGTGTTGGATACCTGACAATTGCACCTCAGTCAAAAGATGTAAAACTGGAGTTCAATAGTCCACTTCCAAAGAATTGTACTTTAACGTATGAGGAAGCACAGGAATTTGACTTTAGTGGAAAAGCAACACAGAACGGGCAAACTGTCAGTGCGAATATTAAGACAAAATATGTGGGTGTAACAGCTGACGGAAAATGGGTAAGCAGTAAAGGCAATGAGCCGGAAGATGCACTCAGAGAGCCAGGTAATTATGTAGAAAAAATCTACACAGTTGGTGGCAATTATGTAGCGGCACCAATCGTCAGATGCTATACAGTAAAAAAAGCTGAGACAGAGATTAGATTTGATGATAGTATAGATCTTGAAGTTCCGTATGATGGACAGCCACACGGCATAACAGCAGGTGTATACCATGGAGACGAAAGAATCGCAGAAGCAGATATCATTTATATGAGTTCATCAGGATATAAGAGTGCAGAAAAGCCGACAGATGCAGGAATGTATCAGGTAATGGCTTCTTACAAAGGTGATTCTAAGTATGCATGTGTAGATGCTAAATACACAACATTATTTATAAAACAAAAAGTAGTTACAGTTACACCAAATGCTCCTCAGAATCCAATTTACTATCGTGATCAGTTACCAGAATTCACTTACACAGTAACAGATGAAAATGGTAAGGTATTATCTGAAGAAGAGATTGCAAGTCTTGGAACAGTCTCTGTTGTTAAAACACCAGAAGATGTAACACCAGGACATTACACAATCAAAGCCCAGGTTGAAAATGCAAACAAGAATTATGATATTACTTGTGGAGATAGAAAATTTGATATTCTTGCAAGACCAATCACAATCAAGACAATGAACATGGCCATCGAATATGGTGATGATGTACCGGATGTTGATTATTACATCTCCGACATGAACGGTGAACTGGCAGATCCAGCAATTGTAAGTGGAGCAGACTTCCCGTCATTAGACTTCAGCATTGAAGGACAGGACGAAGGAAAACACCTGGCAGCAAGCACTACACCATATGCAATTAACGTTAGTGGATTAGACAATGCAAACTTCAAGGTAACATATGAAGGCGGAAGCCTTACAGTTAACCCAAGAAAGATTAACATCTCTATCGACTCTAAGAAGAAGGTAGAAGATGACGCTGATCCGGAACTGACATACACAGTATCAAGAGCAACTGGAGAAGCTGTTGCACAGGCAGTTGAAGATACAACTGCAGCAAGTGCTGTTGTAGAAGGTGACGAGCTTGGAGTTACATTAACCCGTGAAGCTGGTGAGACAGTTGGATTATATGACATTTACGCAAATGTAGAAGGATTAAATTCAAACTATGCATTAGCTGAGACACCGGACGGAACAGATAAGTTCGAGATCGTGAAGAAAGGAACTGTTATCGATGATAATAAGAAACCTTCTGATCAGAACCCATCAGGCGATAAGACGACTGTAAAGGGTGACAACAAGAACAACAAGAATACAAACACTGCCAAGAAAGCTGACAATACAAAGAAGAATCAGCCGAAGACAGGTGACAATTCACACGTTATGTTCTATCTGTTCATGATCGAGGCTGCAATGGTTGCAGCATTCATTACTCTGATCTTCAGAAGAAGACGCAGAAGCTAATCAAAGATCATAAAAGATATAATAGAAATGTCTGTCAAAGACGATAAATAGGAGACCGCAGGTCAGGCCCGCTTAAGAGCCGGATCTGCGGTTTCTCTTGTATTTTCAAAAAGGTGGTTTATACTGATAACAGTTCAATACAACCAGGGGAGCTTGTGAGACAAAGCTGAGAGTAAGGTATGACCTTAGACCCTAGAACCTGTTTGGATAATGCCATGTAGGAAGTGTTTGTCAGAAGAGTATAAAGTTAGATTGACATCTGAGTGTATCCGCATTTCTGTCAAGGGCGTTTTCCGGTCTGCCGGGAAATGTATTCCGACAGATATACGCTGGCTGAGGTCATGCGCATTTTAAGAAAAGAAAGCAGGCACGGCTATTTACTTGAGAGTGCGGGCCAGACCGAGCAGTGGGGACGATATTCATTTCTTGGATACGATCCATCCATGGAGATCACTTGTACCGACGGGAAGATGCGGATCAGAAAGACCAGTCTGGGAGGCTGGTCAGAGGAAGAACTTCGGACAGTTGATCACCCGGGTCAGGTGCTTCGTGAGATTATTGATGAGAACCGGACACCGGAACTTCCGGGGATTCCAACATTTACCGGAGTTCGCTCGGCGGATTTGGAGCAATCTTATGAAAAAGCGGAGGCGAAGTTGAATGAGATAGAGAAGATTCTGAAAACAGGTGAGAAAATGGAATTTCCACCGATCCAGTTAAAAACCGAAATCAAGCCTCAATTCTCTGAAGAAAAATACGAGAAAATGGTAGAGAAAGCGAAGCATTATATTCGGGAGGGAGACATTTTCCAGGTAGTTCTGTCAAATCCGATGCGGGCGAAGGCCGAGGAAAGTCTTTTTGATACATACCGGGTGCTTCGGACGCACAATCCTTCTCCGTACATGCTCTATTTTTCCAGTGACGACATCGAGAGCGCTCACGCAGTAGCATATGCAAAGAAAATCGTACCACAGATGGACAAAGATGAGATTGTAGTCATTACATTATCCGGACGCGGAGACAAGGACTGTGCAGCAATCGCACGTTACAGAGGGGAGAATATCCATGAATAAAAACATAAAAAAAGCATTTGGAAAAGGGAAAGCATTTATTCCATTCATCACTTGTGGTAATCCGTCGCTGGCGGTGACAGAACGAATTGTGTACGCTATGGAAGAGGCAGGCGCAGACCTCATTGAACTTGGAATTCCATTTTCAGATCCGACAGCAGAAGGCCCGGTCATTCAGGCGGCAAATGTACGGGCGCTCTCAGGCGGCGTGACAACCGACAAAATATTTGACCTGGTAAGGCGTATTCGTCAGAAAACTTCTATACCAATGGTTTTCATGACCTATGCAAATGTGGTATACTCTTATGGTACAGAGCGCTTTGCGAAGGTGGCAGCAGAAATCGGGATGGACGGACTTATTTTGCCGGACGTACCATTTGAAGAGAAAGAAGAATTTGCCATACCATTTAAAGAGCATGGATTGGATCTCATCTCCTTGATCGCAACGACTTCCCACGAGAGAATTGCCATGATCGCAAAAGAAGCAGAAGGATTCGGAATCTCGGAACCCAAGCAGGCGGAGAAAATGGCAGCCCAGTCAGATGGAGTTATTGTAGGTTCAGCAATTGTGAAGCTCTGTGAAAAATATGGAGCAGATTGTGTCCCACACATTTCCACATTTGTGAAAGAGATGAAGGACGCAATCCGGTAGAAAGGACATGCGTAGAAAATGGCAAGATATGTGAAAGACCTGGTGCTGAACAAACCAGAAGATTTTGTAACATTTATTATGAACGACTATTTACAGAAAAATCAGTTCGTTGTATCAGAGTGGAAAGGCGAGCCAGCTTACCGGACAGGAGATGCGCTGATTGAAGGATATAAGTATCTGAAATGGTCCTATGAAAATGGAACACTTCATCTGGAAGCATGGATGAAAAGCACATTTGGAAAAGAAATGGGCCTGGATGGATTCGTAGGAGCTTTGCAGAAAAAGCCGTACAGAGAAGGACTGGAACAGCTCTTTCATGTATTGGAACAGGCAATTCCTGAGGCCGGTATGAATGAGATGACAGGACAGCAGGGCATGAATGGTGCAAATGGACAGTCAAAACCACAGCCGGTTCAGGTGAAGACCGTGGATAATTCCAGTGCAGCAACGATGGCACTTGTGTTCGGAATTCTGGCATTTGGTATCAGCTTTTTATCACCATTGATTTCTATTATCCTTGCAATACTTGGCTACAGCAGAGCACGCATAGGCATGCAGTCCGCATTAAAAGGACGGGCAAAAGCCGGGCGCAACTTCTGTATAGTTGCAATTGTACTTTCTATAATTCTATGGGTAACGAACCTTGTGCTGACAATTATGGTCCGGTAAATGTTATGGAGCTTAGCGAGCGGATCTTTCAGGAGACAGAACGAGAAAAAGCGCTGGATTATCTATGGAACGAATTAGTCCTGCTACAGAGTCAGACCTTTCGTACCGTGAAGGGACTGGAGTATACATATCAAATCCGTGGAAATGAAATGTTTGTGTCAAGAAAGACGAAATCCATAACGAAAGCTTCCGTGGATCTGGCACTTGAAAAAATCATAGAATTAAGTGGAGAGGTGGCAGGACCTAAAAAACTGAAATGCTTCGGCGCAAGCTACCTGTATCCGATATTTATAGAAATGGGACTTATTAAGAGCAGCTAGTTTATGAGAAAACAGCTGGCTGTTTATATTAAAATATGAAACAAAATTATCAGAGGCAGACTTAAGGAAAACATAAGAAATCCTTCCTTGAGACTGCCCTTTTTTTGTGATATGATATCTACACGCAGACGATGGTTCTAATCATCTGCAAAGTATCTATATTAATTTCATTCATTTTCGGAGCCAGAAGAATCGGCAGTAATTCCAAAAGTGATGATAAGCGGACAGATAAATGAAGTTAAAAATGATGTGAAATTATCTTCATATACTGGAATATACTGAAAGTATATGTTAATCTATAGGTAGAAATCATAGCATTTTCTTTTGAACAGACATTTATCTGCAAAAAGAAAGGAGAAGCTATGGCAACAAAAGAGAAGAGAAAATTGAAAGACCTGAACCTGTTGGATAAGTTCCTGTTTGATGAAGCGATGGAAGACGAGGAGAATATGAAGACACTCCTGGATATTATTCTGGGACAGGATACGCATCTGAAGCAGCCACCCCAGACGGAGAAGGAGTGCAGAAGTTCCTTTGAAAAACGTCAGATAAGACTAGATGTCTACACTGTCGATGAAGATGATGTGGTGTATGATACAGAACCACAAAAGACAAACACAAAAAATCTTCCAAAACGAAGCCGGTTATATCAGGGAATGATAGACAGCCGTTTGTTACCGCCGGGGTGCATTGATTTTAATTTACTAAATCCTGTGGTAATTATAATGATTATGCCATTTGACTTATTTGGATATGAGTTATATCGCTATACATTCAAAATGCAATGTGAGGAAGTTCCGGAAATGGAACTGGGGGACGATGCAACGAGAATCTTTCTGAATAGCCATGGAAAACATCCGGAGTTAGTCAGCCGGGAGTTGATTGAACTTCTGGAATATATGGAGAAATCTACAGATGCGGTAGTAGAAGAATGTGAAAGTGAACGGATCCATCAGATGCATGAACGGGTCAACAGGCTAAAGTCGAGCAAAGAAATGGAGATAAAGTTTATGCAGAAGTGGGAAGAAAAAGAAATGGAAAGGCAGGAAGCATACGCAGAAGGACGAGAAGAAGGCGAACGTGTTGGAGAGGCGCGAATTAATAAGCTGATTGTATACTTATTGGAACAGGGGAGAAATAAGGATTTGGCAAAGGCAGTTTCAGATTCTGAGTATCAGGCAAAGCTGTTAAAAGAGCTGGGATTGTAATGATAATATAATTTAAAAGTAATATTATCAGAGGCAGACTTAAGGAAAACATAAGAAATCCTTCCTTGAGACCGCCCTTTGCTGTCTCAGGAAGGAGAAGATATTATGGAGATACAAATATTGAATTGGCTGCAGAGCTTACATACGCCAATTTTGGACAAGATCATGCAGTTGATCACACATCTGGGAGATATGGGAATTATATGGATAATTCTTACGATAGTTATGCTCCTGATTCCAAAGACAAGAAAAAGCGGTGTAATCATGGCAGCAGCACTGATTGTAGATGTGATTTTATGCAATGTAATTTTAAAAAATCTGATTGCGAGAGTGCGGCCATACGATGTCAACACAGCAGTACAGGTATTAGTTGCAAAACCGAAAGATTTTTCTTTTCCGTCCGGACACACAGCAGCGTCGTTTGCCAGTGTGACAGCCCTTTATCTGGCAGGAGAGAAAAAACTGTGGAAACCAGCCCTTGCGCTGGCAATTCTAATCGCATTTTCCAGAATGTACCTGTATGTACATTATCCGACAGACATTCTCGGTGGAGTTATCTTTGGAAGTTTAAGTGCATGGATTGGATACCGAATATCGACGAAAGTCTTATTGTATGCTATGATGAAAAAAAATGATTTTAGTAGAAATGAGGGATTTTAGGTGGGAACGACATCTGAAACTAAACCAAAACGATATATCAGCGTGGGGCTTCTGGCACATGTGGATTCTGGAAAGACAACGCTTTCAGAAGGAATCCTTTATCTGACAGGACAGATCCGTAAGCCGGGGCGTGTAGATCATGGGGATGCGTTCCTTGACAACTACGCGCTGGAACGACAGCGGGGGATCACGATTTTTTCCAAGCAGGCAGTGTTTCAGCTTGGTGACAGCAAGGTGACACTTCTGGATACACCGGGGCATGTGGATTTTTCCGCGGAAATGGAGCGGACGCTCCAGGTGCTGGATTATGCGGTTTTGGTAGTCAGCGGAGCTGATGGCGTGCAGGGACACACCCGCACGCTCTGGAACCTGCTTGCGCGCTACCAGATTCCGACATTCATATTTGTCAATAAAATGGATCAGCCAGGGACGGACAAGGCGCTGATTCTAAAAGAGCTGAAGAAAAAACTGGATGCTTCCTGTGTGGATATGGAAGATCCGGAAGATATTGCCACGGGGGACGAACGTGCACTGGAAGAGTATCTGGAAGCGGGAGAAGTTTCTATAGATACCATAAGCCAGATGATTGCAGAACGTCAGATTTTCCCTTGTTATTTTGGTGCTGCGCTGAAATTACAAGGTGTACAGGAATTACTGGACGGGATTGGGAAATATGTGGGAGATAATGTTTCGGCCAATTATGATCAGGCAGATAATAGATTACAGAACAGTGGAGATGCTCAGCAGTTTGGTGCGCGTGTCTATAAGATTTCCCGTGACCCTCAGGGAAACCGGCTGACTCACATGAAGATTACTTCCGGTGAATTAAAAGTTAAATCTTTGCTGAAAGGTGGACAAGTCTCTGAGCCGTGGGAAGAGAAGGCAGACCAGATCCGAATTTATTCCGGAGAAAAATTCGAGACAGTACAACAGGCGAAAGCAGGCATGATCTGTGCTGTGACAGGATTAAAGCATACATTTCCAGGGGAGGGACTTGGAATTGAAGCCGGTAAACAGGCAGTAACACCGATGTTAGAACCAGTTCTGAATTATCAGGTTTATTTCCCTGATCAGGTGGATGCACACACCATGCTCGGCTATATGCGTCAGATCGAGGAAGAAGATCCCATGCTTCGGGTCATTTGGAATGAAGAACTGGGCGAAATCCATGTTCAGCTTATGGGCGAGGTGCAGACAGAGATTCTGAAAAGTCTGGTAAGCGAACGATTCGGAGTAGATGTGACATTTGGCACTGGAAATATTGTATATAAAGAAACAATAAAAAATGTCGTAGAAGGTGTAGGGCATTATGAGCCGCTTCGCCATTATGCGGAGGTGCATCTGATTCTGGAGCCGGGACTTCCGGGCAGCGGACTTGAGTTCGCAACCGACTGCAGTACAGATGATCTGGATCTGAACTGGCAGCGGCTGATTCTCACACATCTTTTGGAGCGGGAGCATAGAGGTGTGCTTCTTGGAGCGGCAATTACTGATATGAAGATCACACTGGTAGCAGGAAGAGCACATTTGAAACACACGGAGGGTGGTGACTTTCGACAGTCTACTTACCGGGCAGTGCGCCAGGGACTGATGCAGGCGGAAAGTGTACTGTTAGAGCCATATTACGAATTCCGTCTGGAAGTGCCGTCAGAAATGATCGGGCGTGCACTGACGGATGTTCAGCGTATGTACGGTGAGTTTTCGCCACCGGAGACAGACGGGGATCAGAGTGTGCTTACAGGAAGTGCGCCGGTTGCCTGTATGCGTGATTACCAGAAAGAAGTGGTGAGCTACACAAGAGGACGGGGACGGCTGACACTTGTATTTCAGGGCTATGCACCATGCCATAATACAGAAGAGATTCTGGAAAATGCAGGCTATGACCCGGAAGCGGACAACGAGAATCCGACCGGTTCTATATTTTGCAGTCACGGAGCCGGATATTATGTACCATGGCAGGAAGTGCCGGAGCATATGCACATTTCCTCTAAGTTGGAGGAGTATCTCAGAAAAGACAAAGATGCGGGGGAAATGCACGAAGAAGCTGACGGCAATGGCAGAGGTGTATTAAGAAATGGTGCTGCCGGTGGAAGTCCTTCAAAATCAGGCAGAAGTCGTGATTTTGGCGCGGAAGACCGGGAATTGGAAGAGATTTTCATGCGGACTTACGGAAAGATTGAACGCAAGAAACCAGGCAACGGACCGCGTACAATCATTGCCCAGTCCCAATATAAAGAAGAAAAACCACAGGAGAAGGTTGCAGAATATCTTTTAGTAGATGGGTACAACGTCATTTTTGCGTGGGACGAACTGAAAGAACTGGCAAAGGTGAACATTGAGAGTGCCAGAAATAAATTAATGGATATCTTAAGCAACTATCAGGGATTTAAGAAATGTACCGTGATCCTTGTGTTTGATGCATATAAGGTGGATGGCGATACGCTGGAGATTCAGAAATACCACAACATTCACGTTGTTTATACGAAGCAGGCTGAGACAGCAGATCAGTACATAGAAAAGGTCGTGCACCATATCGGACGAAAACGCCATGTGACAGTCGTAACTTCCGATGGCGTGGAGCAGGTCGTGACCCAGGGACAGGGAAGCGCACTTATTTCTTCCAGAGAATTTTATGAAGAGGTAGAAATCACCCGCAGACAGATTCAGGAAGAAATTAAGGAGCGCACAGGCGGCACAAAAAATTACCTTTTCGACCATATGGATGAAGCATTTGTAAAAGAGATGGAAGATGTCCGTCTTGGAAAGAAGGATATTTGATGTTATGTACCATACCAGATTATTATAAAGAATTTTCCTGCATTGCCGGGGACTGCGAGGACACTTGCTGCGCGGGGTGGCAGATTGTAATTGATGAGAAGTCGAAGCGGCGGTACGCAAAGGCAGCAACAGGGCTTAATAATATTGAAAAGAATCTCGCCCGCGAGCTGCGCCGCTGTGTCAACTGGCGCGAGGGCGTCTTCCGTCAGGATACGGAAAAGCGCTGTGCATTTTTAAACCAGAATAATCTCTGCCGGCTTTATCAGATGGCGGGACCGGACAGCCTGTGCCGGACTTGTAAAATGTATCCGCGCCACATAGAAGAGTTCGAGGGAGTCAGGGAAATTACGCTCTCTCTTTCCTGCCCGGAGGCAGCAAGAATCATATTAGGCAAGAAAAATCCGGTGCATTTCTTAAGTTATGAGAAGCCGGGAGAAGAAGATTATGGCGACTTCGACCTGTTCTTTTATTCACAGTTGGTGGACGCAAGAGAAAGCATTTTAAAAATGCTTCAGGATAGAAGTCTCTCCATTCATCACCGCATGGCGCTGGCACTGGCGATCAGCCATGATATGCAGGCACATGTAGACCGCAGGGAAATGTTTTCCTGTGAGGATATTCCGAAGAAATATGAGTCCGAGACAGCCAGAAAGTATACAAAAGAACGTCTGGAAGCATTTGAAAAAGACGAGACCGGACGATTCGAATTCGCACAGAAAACATTTCAGTATCTGTATCGGCTGGAGCTTCTGAAAGAAAACTGGCTGTATGTGCTGATGGACGCAGACAAATTACTTTACGGCGGTCTGGCAAGTGTGTATGAGGATTCGGTGAAGAGCGATGCAGAACAAAAAGGCAATGCAATACAAAAAGGCAATGCAATACAAAAAGGCAATACAGCACAAAAGGGGGGAGAGGAACAGTCAGAGGAAGACATTGACCAGCTCAGATACTTTGTAAATCTCCAGGAATTTGAACTGTGGAAGCAGGAGCATATGCCGGATTGGGACATTATGCTGGAACAAATGCTGGTGTATTTTGTGTTTACTTATTTCTGTGGGGCAGTTTATGATGGACGTATTCAGGCGAAAATGCAGGTGTGCGTGTACAGTGTCTATATAATAGAAGAAATCTTGCGCGCCAGATGGCTGGAAAATGAAAAGACACTTTCCATGGAAGAAGTTGTGGAGCTGACCTACCGCTATTCCAGAGAGGTTGAACATTCCGACCAGAACCCGGAGCGGCTGGAACATTTCATGGAGAAAAATCCGTGGATTCGTGTAAAGAAGTAAAATGAAAATAGAATAGAAAGAACCGGAAGAAACAGGAAAAGAGGGATTTAATATCGTGGAAGAAGGCAGAGAATATAAAGACACAGTGCAAAAGCTGTTTACATTTATTGAAGAGAGCCCGAGCCAGTATCATGCCGTTGATACAATGAGAAAGCATTTGGAAGCGGCTGGCTATGAGCAGCTTTTAGAGAGCGGAGCGTGGAAGCTGAAATCAGGTGGGAAATATTATGTGATCCGCAGTGGTTCATCACTCATTGCATTTCGAATTCCGGCGCAGGATTCTCAGAATTACTGTGGGTTCCAGATTGTGGCGTCCCATAGTGATTCTCCGAGCTTTAAGATTAAAACAAATCCGGAAATGAACGTGGAAGAACATTATGTAAAATTGAATGTTGAAAAATATGGCGGTATGCTCTGTGCACCGTGGTTTGACAGACCACTGTCTGTGGCAGGGCGTCTGATCGTAAAAGAAAATAACAGACTTGTCACGAAGCTGGTCAACGTAGACCGGGATTTGGTCATGATTCCGAATCTGGCTATTCATATGAACCGGGAGGCAAATAAAGGCTACGATTATAACATACAGAAAGATATGCTGCCACTTTACGGCTGCGGCGAAGCAAAAGGAAAATTTATGAAGCAGATTGCAGAGGCGGCAAATGTAGATGAGGACACGATTCTTGCAAGTGACCTGTTCCTTTACAATCGCATGAAAGGAAGCATCTGGGGAGCTTGCGAAGAATTCATTTCCAGTCCGAAGCTGGATGATCTTCAGTGCGCATTTTCTTCATTAGAAGCTTTCTTGCAGTCTGAAGAACCTTTGCCATCGGAAAACGTACAGGCAAATGAACAAAGCGAAGTCGATGGAAAAAATGTAATCAATGAAAAAAATGTAATCAATGGAAAAAGTATCCCAGTTCACTGCGTATTCGATAACGAAGAAGTTGGAAGTGGCACAAAACAAGGAGCTGCATCTACCTTTCTTGCAGATACACTGATTCGGATCAATCATGCCATGGGACGGGACGAGGCCGGATACAGGCAGAGTATTGCCAACAGCTTTATGCTTTCAGCAGATAATGCTCATGGCGTACACCCGAACCATACCGACAAGGCATGCCCGACGAATCGGCCATATCCGGGAAATGGCGTGGTCATCAAGTACAGCGCCAATCAGAAATATACTACCGATGCAGTATCAGCAGCGGTGTTTGAGGAAATTTGCAACCGGGCAAATGTACCGTATCAGATCTACGTGAACCGTTCCGATATACTGGGAGGTTCCACACTCGGGAACATTTCCACGACACAGGTACCAGTCAACACAGTAGACATCGGACTGGCTCAGCTCGCCATGCATTCCCCATATGAGACAGGAAGTGTGAAAGACACAGATTACATGATCCAGGCTATGAAGACATTTTTTGAAGCTTCCGTGCGGCAGACCGAAGATGGATATGAACTCAATTTTCTTTAACAAAAGTTAGCAAGAAAAATGTGATTTCGTGTTGAAAGAAGTAAAATTTTATAATAGTTATTATGTAAACTAATAAATGGACAAAGGAGCGGTTTTTTATCTGATTGAGATGGAAGAACCGCTTTTAGAATATAGCTTTTTAAAATGTGGTATGCTATCATGAAAATGTTGTTTTTATACACTACAGGAACGAAAGGGGAACATCATGTTAGAAAAAGTATTTAAACTTAGTGAAAACAAGACTGACGCGAAAACAGAAATACTTGCCGGAATCACAACATTTATGACAATGGCATATATTCTTGCGGTCAATCCAAGCATACTCTCAGCAACAGGTATGGATTCAGGAGCTGTATTTACTGCCACTGCTCTGGCAGCATTTATCGGAACACTGCTCATGGCAATTTTTGCAAACTATCCATTTGCACTGGCACCAGGTATGGGACTGAATGCATATTTTGCATACACAGTCGTATTAGGAATGGGATATAGTTGGGAATATGCACTGACAGCCGTATTTGCAGAAGGAATCATCTTTATTCTTTTGTCTGCAACAAATGTACGAGAAGCTATTTTCAACGCAATCCCACAGAATTTAAAAGCAGCCGTCAGCGTAGGAATCGGACTGTTCATCGCATTCATCGGACTTCAGAATGCAAAAATTGTAATCGGAGGATCTACACTGCTTCAGTTATTCTCCGTAGATAAATATAACGAAGTAAACGGAGTATCCGCGTCATTTAACGATGTAGGAATCACAGTACTCCTTGCAATCATCGGAATTATCGTCACAGGAATTTTAGTAGTAAAGAACATCAAAGGAAATATCCTCTGGGGAATTCTGATCACATGGCTGCTCGGGATCATCTGCCAGTTCACAGGACTTTATGTACCAAATGCAGATCTTGGATTCTACAGCCTGCTGCCAAATTTCAGCAACGGATTATCCATACCAAGTCTGTCACCAATCTTCTGCAAACTGGACTTCAGCGGAATCTTCTCCCTGAACTTTATAGTCATCCTGTTTGCATTCCTGTTCGTAGACTTATTTGATACGATTGGAACACTGATCGGAGTATCCGCAAAAGCAGACATGCTCGACGAGAACGGAAAACTTCCAAGAATCAAAGGCGCACTTATGGCAGACGCAGTCGCAACAACAGTCGGAGCCGTAATCGGAACATCAACAACAACAACATTTGTAGAAAGCGCATCAGGAGTATCCGAAGGAGGAAGAACCGGACTTACATCAGTCACAACAGCAATCCTTTTCGGACTGTCACTGTTCCTGTCACCAATCTTCCTTGCAATACCATCATTTGCCACAGCACCGGCACTTGTAATTGTAGGACTTTACATGCTCACGAACGTAACAAACATAGATTTCAACGATATGTCAGAAGCAATCCCTTGCTATGTATGCATCATCGCAATGCCATTCTTCTACAGCATCTCCGAAGGAATCTCAATGGGAGTTATCACATACGTGGCACTCAACCTGATCACAGGAAAAGCAAAAGAAAAGAAAGTCAGCATACTCATGTACGTACTGGCAGTACTGTTTATATTGAAATATGTATTTTTATAAAAAATTGGGGACGGGGTTTTTTCAAAAAAACCCCGTCCCCAATTTCACTTCTACCTGTCCCTTTTTAAATTGTGTTAAAATTCCAACCGCCATTTTCCGGGCTTTCCTAAAATTCCAACCTGTCCCTTTTTGAATTGTGTATAATCTGGCTCCAAATTGTCTTTTCGCCATGGCTTCTGACCCCATCGCGTCTGCGGATTGCATAAAAGGTCGACTCCCATTTTGTCTCGGAAAGTGGAAGAACGTCTACATTCCGGTTTTTGAAGATATCCAGATATGGCAGGACAGAGATGCCAAATCCGTGTTCAATCATATTTAAAATCACTTCTATTTCTTCTGCTTCGCAGGCAGGGGCTGCAGAAATTTGATAATCTTTGTAGATTTGTTCCTGAAGCTTTCGCATTGGGCTTGTCCGTGTGAAGAAAATCTGTGGGTATGTAGTAATATCCCGAAAGGTGAAAGCTTCTTTTGATATTAATTCATGTCCTTTTGGAACGACGATTCCAACATAGGATTTTTGAACTGGGCAGTATTCAAATAGTTCTGATGAGGGCTGTCCAGAGCAAAAGCCAAGATCATAAGTCATAGTTTCCAGACCGTGAAGAATATCTGGAGTCATTCCATTGTAAATTGCAAATGGAAACTTCACAGAACAGGATTGGATCAGTTCTGGGATAAAACTTCCGGCCAGGGGATAGACGCTGGCAATCCGGATGATTTTATCTTCTCGGTGGAAGTCAGAGATGGTCTGTTCTAATTCGTCCAAGTTGTTTAAAATGACATCTATATATTTTTTTAATTTTAGTCCATAAGGGCTGAGTCGTACATTTCTACCGGTTTTCTCAAAAAGTGGAAGTCCATAGTCTTTTTCCAAAGAATGAATTGCATGGCTGAGTCCCGGCTGGGAAATGTTTAGTGCTTTTGCAGCATTTCCATAATGTTGGAGTTCTGCAAGAGTGGAAAAGTAGCGAAGGTAATCGGTGTTCATAAATAATCCTTTCAGTTATATGTGTCAAGAGGTCCTATGATGCCTGCGGATTGTTTCGCGCTGCGCACTCTCACAATCCTACCCAATATTATACTATATTCATTCTAAAATAGAATAGATATATTCGAAAAATACATTAGTATTTATGAATTCTTGGGTCTATACTAAAATACGGTCAGCAAAATCTGACTGAAATTATACAGAAAAATTAACATTCAAGAATGCCTCGGCATTCTTGCTGCGAGGTGCGCGTCATGCAATTGCATGACATACTTCTACTGCGCACCTCTGCAAGTCTACACTCCGTTTCGGTCGGCGCAAAACCATTGTCCACCGGACAATGTGCGCCCTGCCGGAGGCTATATCAGATGTATGCAGTAAAAGTATATGAGGCGTATATCACAACAAGATTAAAAGAAAAGAGGATTATCATGAATAAAAAATATCTCCCTGGAGAACTGGCTCTTTGCATCGTACTGATCATCAACAGTCTTGGAGTGTGCCTGATGGCAAAGAGTGGCTTTGGAATTTCAACGATTTCATCTGTGCCATTTGTATTCAATAAAGTATTTCCGGCACTGTCGTTTGGAACATGGAATTACATTTTCCAGACAATGCTCGTATTAACACTTATGATTTTAAAGAAAGCATTTTGTTTCGAATATATCTTTTCCTTTGTTGTAGGAATCGGTTTTGGGAAAATGATTGATGTCCACGATGCATGGCTGGCACTTCTGCCAAATACAATGGCGTTAAATGTACTGTATTTTGCATTGGGATTTTTGATTATCGGCTTTGGAATCGCACTGGCGAATCGCTGTATGCTTCCGATTATTCCGACGGATACATTTCCAAGGGATATGTCAGAGATTCTGAACAAACCATATAAATATGTGAAGACCACATTTGACTTGTGTTGTCTGACTACAACACTGGTACTTTCCATTGGAATCCTTCACGGACTTCACGGCGTAGGAATCGGAACAGTACTCTGCGCATTCATCACAGGAAAGACCGTATCCATGTTTCAGAAAGTGTTAGATGACCATGTTGTATTCTATCGCGCGGTAATTCGTCCGACGAAGCCGGAGATATCCGGACGGACGGTATAAGATGGATTCTCTAAAAAGCAATAAGAATCAAAAACTCCTGTCATGAAAAAACATAGCAAAAACCCGTTAGCCTTTCGACCAACGGGTTTTTGTTGTTGTTATAGTTATCTAAAGGAATGAGAGTAAGTGCTTTCGCACTTTATGAGGGGGAGATAGTTGATTTATGTCTCTCAACTATCTGACTTTATTATAGCCAAGAATTATGTCTAAAATATGTTAAAACAATAAAACAAATCTGAAATTTCTTATGAAAACCTTAAGAAAACAGGAGAGTAGGTTAAGAAACATATAACAGGCTGGATAAATACGTATTCAATGCGTAAGGACTTTTGCAGCTGGTAAAGGTTCTTGCACCTGGTAAGATTTCTTGCAACTATAGATAAATAAAATATCTCGATGAATATATTATAAATACCAATTTGTCCGATATTAATAAAGAGACTACAATAAAAATTATATCAGCTAGGAGATACGATATAATTTTCCGTGCATAATTATATGTTGAGGAAAATGAAAACTTAAGGAGGAAGTAATATGGAGTTAGTAAAAGAATTGCCTGAGATTTTCGAAGAATTTGCAGAGCAGAGGCAGAAATCATTTTTGGTCATGAAAGAGGTAAAAGATAAGGGGATTCCAGTAATTGGCGCGTATTGTACATATTTTCCACAGGAAATTGCCATGGCTATAGGAGCTGTAACAGTCGGACTTTGTTCCACATCTGATGAGACAATCCCGGTTGCAGAAAAAGATCTTCCAAAGAACCTTTGCCCGATGGTAAAAGCAAGTTATGGTTTTGCTGTAACTGACAAATGTCCATTTTTCTATTTTTCAGATGTGGTTGTCGGGGAAACAACTTGCGATGGAAAGAAAAAAATGTACGAGTTAATGAAAGAATTTAAAAATGTGTACATTATGGAACTTCCAAATACGCAGAACGAATCAGCATTAGAACTTTGGAAAAAGGAGATTATACGATTCAAAGAATATCTTGAAGAGACATTTAACACAACAATCACAGAAGAACAGGTTCGCCATGCAGTTCATGTTGCTAACCAGGGACGGCTGGCGCTTCGCAGGTTTTATGAGACAATGAAAAATGATCCGGCGCCAATGGAAGGTTCCAAGCTTTTTAATGTTCTTTATGGAAGCCAGTTCAAATTTGATAAAGAAGCAATGCCGGCAGAAATCGATGCACTGACAGAAAAAATTATGAAAGAATACGAAGAAGGAGAAAAGCCAGAGAGACGAAAGAGAATTCTCCTGACAGGCTGCCCAAGCAGCGGTGCTCCGATGAAGGTTGTAAAAGCAATTGAAGAAAATGGTGGAAATGTCGTTGTATATGAGAATTGTGGCGGTGCGAAGTCAGTGGATCGCCTGATTGATGAAGATGCAGAAGACATTTATCAGGCAATAGCAGAACGTTATCTGGCAATTGGCTGTTCTGTCATGACTCCAGACACGAATCGTTATGAATTGTTGGAAAGATTGCTTGACGAGTATCAGGTAGAAGGAGTTGTTGAGATGACCCTTCAGGCCTGTCATACATATAACATTGAGGCAAAGAGCATCGAGAAGCGTGTAAAAGAAAAAGGACTTCCTTATATTCATATCGAAACAGACTACTCACAGGCAGATGTAGGACAGCTTGATACACGAATCGCAGCATTCCTTGAGATGATTTAAGGATACTACGAACATAAAAGAGTAGCATTTGCAGACTAAAAAAGGTCCACCGGACCTTTTTGTCGTATGCTTGGCAACAAAAAGCAGGTAACTTAGTGTTATCTGCTTTTGTCATGTCGGAAAGTGTGTTATTATATCAGATATGAGATGGCTCTCGCCTTTGCAGATGGCGAGCAAAAAATCCGAGGCATTTTTGAACACATTTTTGAACAAAAGTTGTTCTATTGTCAGACCGATAAAAGGAGAGATTAGCATGCGAAAAAAAGAACTGGCTCTGGAAGTAATCCGTCGCCTGAAAGAAGAATATCCGGATGCGGATTGTACATTAGATTATGATGAAGCTTGGAAGCTTCTTGTCAGTGTACGTCTGGCAGCCCAGTGTACAGATGCGAGGGTCAATGTAGTCGTAGAAGATCTCTATGCAAAATTTCCAGATGTAAATGCACTTGCAGATGCGCCGGTGGAGGAGATAGAAGAGATCGTAAGACCGTGTGGACTTGGAAAAAGTAAAGCAAGAGACATCAGTGCATGCATGAAGATACTTCGGGATGAATATAATGGAAAAGTCCCAGATGATTTTGACAAATTATTAAAGCTCCCGGGAGTGGGAAGAAAGAGCGCGAATCTGATTATGGGGGATGTGTTCGGCAAGCCGGCAATTGTTACAGATACGCATTGCATCAGATTATGTAATCGAATCGGACTTGTAGACAAGATGAAAGATCCGAAAAAAGTAGAGATGGCATTGTGGAAGATTATACCACCAGAAGAAGGAAACAGCTTCTGCCACAGACTGGTTAACCATGGAAGAGAAGTATGTACAGCCAGAACAAAACCTTATTGCGATAAATGCTGCCTCCAGGACATTTGTAAGAAAGTGGATGTAAAATAATATGGCAAATGTAATAGATATGTTAGATGAATTACAGAACCGGGCGTTAAAAGAACCAGAACTTAAGGAACGGCTTAAGAACACAAAGAAGGAAAAAGAACCGCTTAGTGCATTTTGCAGAGTCTGTCAGGAGCTGGGATATGAAATTTATGAAATGGATATTATTTGCGCAGGAGAGGAATTCCATGCTGCTATGAAAAGAAGTACGAATGGTGGGGGAGAAAATTCACCAATGCTTGCCGGAGAAGATGATTTTTACGAATTATTTATGGCAAATTTGAAATAAGAAATGGAGAATTGTAGATGATAGGAACTGGAAGGATACATGTATATTACGGAGACGGAAAAGGAAAAACGACAGCGGCTATGGGATTAGTGCTGCGTGCGGCAGGAAGTGGTCTGGATGTTCTGATGTTCCAGTTTTTAAAAGACAACTCTTCCAGTGAACGTGTTATTTTGGAGCAGATCCCGAATGTGACCTGTCTGCCGGGAAAAGATCGTGTGAAGTTCGTTAGCAAGATGAATGCAGACGAAAAAGCAAGATTAAAGCATTATAACAATAAAGCACTGGATGAGATTATAAAATTTTGCGGTCCATTTGATGTACTGGTACTGGACGAAATATTATGTGCAGTGCAGCTGGGCGTATTAAGTGAAGAAAAGCTTGTTGAATTTCTGGAGCACAAACCACGTGGTCTGGAAATTGTGCTGACCGGTCATGTTGTCTCAGATAAAGTGCTGGAGCTTGCTGATTATGTAACCGAGATCCGAAAAGTCAAACATCCATATGATCAGGGAATTACAGCAAGAGAAGGAATTGAATATTAAGAAAAACCAGTGGATATCATAGAGGGGAGTCTTCAGCCCCGAATATCATTTATTAAGTTTTCGTGAACAGACCCACAAGTGAAGTGGAGTGTGTTATAATAAACAAGTACGAATTTTTCTCTTCAATATGGAGAGGAGAAGTGAAATATGGATCGTGTAATAAAGAATTATGAAGATGTCGATAGTTGGAAAACGGTTATGTTCTTATACCAGTCGGCATTAAAAGAAGTCGGAACAAAACTGGAGATATTGAATGATGAATTTCAACATGTTCATCAGTATAATCCGATTGAACATATTAAGACAAGAGTAAAGACAGCAGAGAGTATCGTAAAGAAACTGAAACGTTACGGATATGAGACTTCCATAGAGAATATGGTAAAGTATATCAACGATATTGCAGGTGTGCGGCTCATTTGTTCCTTTACATCAGACATTTATCGTCTTGCAGAGATGATTGGTAATCAGAGCGACTTGAAGGTTCTGTCCATCAAAGATTATATCAAGAACCCGAAAGAAAGTGGATATAAGAGTTATCATATGCTGGTGTCTGTGCCGATTTTCTTGTCTGACAGTGTTGTTGATACAAAAGTTGAGATACAGATTCGGACCATTGCCATGGATTTCTGGGCAAGTCTGGAACATAAGATATATTATAAATTTGAGGGAAATGCACCGGATTACATCAGCCGGGAGTTGCGGGAATGTGCGGAGATGGTATCTTCGTTAGATGACAAGATGTTGTCACTCAACGAGGCAATCCAGACGTGTGTCCTGGAGCAGGAAGAGAAAGAAAATCGTACGAATGAAGAAAGTCTGAGTTAATATACTCAGGCTTTCTTTTGGGAAAGTGCTACTTTCAGGAAATAATTGGGAAATGCTACTTCCAGGAAATAATTGGGAAAGGGAAATATATGAAATATCAGAATATCCGAGTAGGACATTTTATCAGCCGTCCGAACCGATTTATTGCAAAAATAGAGATTGAAGGCGCAGAAGAGACAGTTCATGTAAAGAATACCGGACGATGTGCGGAACTGCTGGTACCCGGGGCAGAAGTCTATGTCCAGGACAGCCAGCAGGAAGCCGAAGACTGGTTGTCAGATAATGAACTTTTACAAGGTGAAATGCAGATGGCGGTTAGTTCAAAATCTACGAATATTGGGAAAAAACGTAAGACGCGCTGGGACTTGATTGCTGTAAGAAAAGGGGATAGGCTGATTAATATGGACTCCCAGATTCCCAATAAAATCGTAAAAGAATGGCTGGAACAGGAAAAATGGAATCACAATCTGCACAACCAGAGTGATCGAATTCATGGTATCACAAAAATTCAGTCGGAGTACACATATGGAAAATCAAGGATCGATCTCTATGTAGAAGCCCAGAATCGAAAAATTTTGATTGAAGTCAAAGGTGTAACATTAGAAGAAAATGGTGTTGTGCGATTTCCGGATGCCCCAAGCGAGCGCGCGGTAAAGCATGTCCATGAACTAAAAGAAGCATTAAAAGAAGGTTACGAATGCTATGTGTTTTTTGTAATACAAATGTCTGGCGTGCGTTATTTTACGCCGAACATGGACACACATCCGGAATTTAAAGAAGCACTTAAAGAGGCAGCAGAAGCCGGAGTACATGTAGTTGCTTACGATTGTTCGGTCAGAGAAGATGAAATCTGGATACAAGATCCAGTCCCGGTAATATTAGAAAATCCGGAATTGTATGAACTGAGCCAGGTGCTGGTACCATGGTATCAAAAAGCACGAAGAGATCTTCCATGGCGTCACACCACAGACCCATATCGAATCTGGGTTTCAGAAATAATGCTTCAGCAGACACGAGTGGAAGCAGTAAAGCGCTATTATGCAAGGTTCATGGAAGCACTTCCGAATGTAAATGCTTTGGCAAATGTTGAAGAAGACAAGCTCTTAAAATTATGGGAAGGCCTTGGATATTATAACCGTGTCCGGAATATGCAAAAAGCAGCCAGACAGATCATGGTAGATTACAATGGAACATTTCCAAAGACATATGAAGAAATTCAGTCACTCACCGGCATTGGCAATTACACTGCCGGAGCAATCAGTTCATTTTCCTTCGGACTTCCGTATCCAGCGGTAGACGGCAATGTTCTGCGCGTTATAACAAGAATCACTGCAGACGACAGCGACATCATGAAGCAAAGCACAAGAAAACAAATCGAAGAAAAACTTAAAAAAGTTATTCCAAAAGATTACGCAGGAGATTTTAACCAGGGACTCATTGAACTCGGCGCAATTGTGTGCGTTCCAAATGGAGAACCCAAATGCGAAGAATGTCCGGCAGCACCATTTTGCCAGGCAAGAATACAAGGAAAAATCCAGGAACTTCCAGTAAAAGAAAAAGCAAAAGCAAGACGAATCGAAAAAAAGACAGTGCTCATCTTGCGAGATGAAGACAAGATTGCTATTTGCAAACGACCAGCAAAAGGACTTCTGGCAGGACTTTACGAACTCCCGAACATAGAAGAACACTTGAACAAAAAAGAGATAACACAGTATTGCAAAGAGATTGGACTCATGCCGATTCACATAAAAAAATTGCCCGCAGCAAAACACATTTTCAGCCACATCGAATGGCAGATGATCGGATATGATATACGCGTAGACGAATTGGAAAAAACAAACAACAAGAAATATCTTTTCATTCACCCAGAAGAAATTCAAAAAGAGTATCCCATCCCGTCAGCGTTCGAAAAGTATATGAAATTGATATAATTTTAATTGGGGACGGGGTTTTTTCAAAAAAACCCCGTCCCCAATTAAAATTTAACCTGTCCCAATTAAAATTGTCTTAATTGTACAAAAAAATCGTATTCCTTTTTTTAGGAATACGATTTGAGGTTACATATATTTAAGATCCATGTATGAATCCTGATTATAATCTTCCGCCGTTTTCGCGCATATTAATATATTCTGCAACGGAACGGTCAAAACTGCTGATGTGGCGATAGAACCACTTTACTACATGTTCTTCTACCTTCTGAACGAATGCATCAGAAGGACCTTCTTCTTCCTGGAGCATCTCATTCAACTCTTGAATCGTCTGTTTGAATTCTTCGTGTTTTGCATGGTGTTTGTCGTAATCCGGATAACAGACTTCTTTCTGAAGTGCTTCTTCATCGCCAAAGTGTGTGTCTGTGTACTTGGCAAGGTAGTCTAACATCTTTATTGCACTTATTTTTCCTTCGCCTGCTTCACAACTGTCGAGGAGTTTGTTGATTCGACCGATTAATTCTTCGTGCTGTGAATCGATTAATTCGTTTCCGGTAATCAGATCATCTGTAAATTCTGCTCTCATATTTATTCTACCCCTTCTTTCGTGTGTATATCAAACAGGAGACATCTCCTGTTTTAACCAAATATTAAATCAATTGCTGTGAAAGTTTTGTCTCTTTCTTTTCCTGCGTTGCATATACAAATGGATAAATCATACATGCCATTGCGAGGGCAGCGATCACATCTGTGATGGAATGCTGTTTCAAAAATACTGTAGAGAAAATAATCAAAATTCCAAGTACATAGGAACTAATCTGAACTCCGCGGTGCTTTTTCAGGGATGTGCTGTGGGCAATTGCTGCCATAGCTCCGATGGAGTTATAAACGTGAATACTCGGCAGCACATTGGTCGGGGTATCCACCGAATATATCATCCGCACCAAATCCGTGAAGATATTTTCCCGTGGGAATGTGACCGGACGCAGGTTCAGTCCATTCGGGAAAATGGTACAGACAATGAGGAAAATGGTCATACCGCTGCACAGAAATGCTGCCAGCCGGTAAAAGTCTCTGCGGTTCGTAAAGAAAAAGTATGCACCGGTTACGGCGAGAAATACGAACCATAATAAGTATGGAATAATAAAGTACTCGACAAATGGGATATAATCATCCAGTGGTGAGTGGATGAGATAGTGGATTGTCTGACGCTTTTCCAGGTAGCAGAACCATGGCATATAAATCAGACCATATAACAGAACCCATGCATGCCGGTACTTCAGAATCAACGATTTCATTTTGGATATCGCTTTCATATGAATCCCCTTTTCAAACGAATAAATCTTAATCAGGTTACGTTCTTTTGTTTCAAACGGATAAATCTTAATCAGGTTACGTTCTTTTGTTTCAAACGGATTATAACATGAAATTATCTGTGCAACAAGGAAGTTCACTATTTGTTAATAATTTTTACTGGATTTTCAAAAATCTGAATATCGTATTCCTGTTTCCCCTCGTGGATAGCGTCTTTTGTGCGAAGTGTCCACACTGCGATGGTTGTTCCGGAGAAAATGCGCAGCAATGTCACCGTGAGTTTGGGCAGGTCAGTTAATTTATAAGCAATAAAGTCCGGGCGACCAAGAAAATTACACCACAGATTTTCCACAAAGAACCGTAAAAACCAGGATACATCGGATTTCTCCTTTGTCAGTCTGGAAGATAATTGTCCTCTTAGAACTTCTGGAGCATTTTTCCGGAACCAGTACAGACCTTCGGAATTAAAGGATTCAAGAAGAAATGCGCCGTGGTAAGAGCGTAGCATTTCGTATGCTTTTTGGCAAATCTGCATGTTTCGTTCCGGAATTTTTAACTCTACAAGGAGTGGAACCTGGTCATTTACGAGTGCAAGCACATCGCGAAACAGCGGGATATGTTCTTTCGTACCAAGAAGCGTACATTTTGTCAGCTCCGCAGCAGTCAGATCCTCCGGACGTTCCGGCCGTCCGCAGACACGTTTCAGGTCATCGTCGTGGAAGACGACCAGCTCACCGTCGCGTGTCAGATGAAGATCCAGCTCAATTCCGTAATTTTTTTGAATTGCGGCGCGAAAAGCTGACATGGAATTTTCCGGAATTCCGTGAGTCTTACTGTGAAGCCCTCTGTGGGCGAACATAATTCCATGAAATGCTTTCATGCGCTTTTGTCTGGACATTTCCGGGAAAATCGCAAAACAATATAAAAATATGAAAAGAATCAACAGTATGATGACAACATGCATGAAAAAATGCCTCCTTTATTGTTTCATATCATTAAGAGCGGATGAATCGGATCCGGTCCGGCTCCAATGCAAATGTAGCGGTGTCGGAGCGAAGATCAGCCTCACCATCCGTGTGTACAGGCAGAACCTGCACGCTTTCAATTTTAGCACTTTTGCACTGGTAGGTATAGATTCCTTTAAATTTTGTGTGCTTTCCCTTATATGCGGTCGGCAGCAGGCAGAGAATCTTGAATTTGCTTAAGCCAGACACGACAATAATATCCAGCAGATCGTCTTTGGGATCCGCTTTCGGACAGAATTCAAAGCCGCCGCCCTCGTATCTCTGGTTCATAGCTGCAATAAAATACACTTTTGGAAATGTAATCGGCTTTTGATCATCCAGTGTAATCCGCATGGATTTTGGATTGGAAGTCAAAAGCAAATGGAGCGCAATGGCAGTATAGGAAAGCTTTCCAAGTTTACATTTATTCAGGAAATGCTTCAGTTTCGAAGACAGATTATTGTGGTAGCACACATCTGCATCAAAACCGATTCCGGAACTGACGGCGTAGCGTTTCTCTAGTTGTGGTGTTTTCAAAAGCCCCACATTAATGTACGCGTAGTCTGTGGGATTTAAGATATGTAAGAGGGCTTTCGTCGGATCTTTTGTCAGCTTCATAGACCTGGCAAAATCATTTCCAGAGCCAATCGGGATATAAGCCAGGGTCATCTTTGTGAGATCACGAATTCCGTTAACAACTTCGCCGATAGTGCCATCTCCGCCAAGAACGACCAGCGTGTCAGCATCGGTGTCACAGATTTGCGCAGCAAGCTTGGTACCGTGTCCCGGATGTCTGGTGAAATAAATCTGATAATCGATATGTCTTTCTTTTAATATAAGTTCTAATTGTTCCCAGATCTTAAGGCCGAGGCCGGATCTGGAATTCGGATTTACGATAAATGCATACATAGTCGTTCCTCCACCTAATCTTTTGTGTTTGAATTCAAGAATGCCTCGGCATTCTTGCTGCGAGGTGCGCGTCATGCAATTGCATGACATACTTCTACTGCGCACCTCTGCAATCCTGCCGGAGGCTATATCAGCTGGGAGATTGACTCCCACCACAGATACCAGTTTTTTTCACAACCTATAGAGGTGGGAGTCATCTCCCAGCTGATATAATTCTAGTGTATCATTATATTGCCGGAATGTCCTGCTTAATATTTGAAAATCCTTGAATTCAATCATTGTTTCGTGGTGGAATCTCGATGATAGTTGTAGTTCATTTAGACCAGAAAAACAAGAGTATTTTAAAAATATAGACAAAATCTATAAGTTGCCTACTATATAATAATAAGCAATTGGATTTTTTTTGCAACCTGGACTATAATACAAACATAAAGATATTATTGTTGGCATTAAGAAATGCCATTTCCCTTCTAAAATAGAAAGAACCTTTAAGAACGCTCACTTAAAGGTTCTTTTTATGTCTGCAAATAAAGTTCACTGCAACAAAATGCTTATTTCCAATAAAATGTTTAAATGCTTTTGAAACATTTGTATTTTTCGTACAACATCAGTTGTTAGAAGACTCCATTCATATAAGATTCCAGGGAACGTTTCATATTTCCCTCAAAATCTGCGTTCCCCTCTTTCAGGCACCATTCGAAAACATTTCCAATAACGATCATACGAATATCTGTCGTGATATCCTCAATATCCTGATTCGGGGAAATGATTCCGGCACCGATACATTTCTGCAGATAATTGTGTACAGTCACGATCGGGTACGGACGTTCGGTACGGATCAATGGGTTCAGAGACTGGTTTTTCGGAGTATAATAATTCGCCATAAATTCAACGCCGAGTTCCTGGCAATAATGCACATAATTCAGGTAGACATATACAATGGCAGATTTAACTTCATCAGCACTCTTTGGTATATCAAGAAGATCTGGGTTAATATTCGGCTGCTCTTCAATATAGTAGGAAAGCAGATCATCTTTAGTCTTAAAATGATGATAAAAACTTCCGTTAGAAACGCCGGCTTCTTCACAGATATTTTTGATAGAGAGCGCTTCGTATCCGTGCTTCTGCAAAATGTGTTTTGCAGCCCGGAAGATCTTAGCTTTCGTCTCTTTTGACTTCAGTTGCTGCTTCGATAATATTTCACTCATTTTCTTAAAAATCCCTTCGGTTTGATTCTATGCGTAGTATAACATAGAAGGAGAAAATTATCAAGAAAACAGAGCAGACTCTATTTATACAGTTTTTATAGGAACTTTTTATCTCAGTCGAGAAGACTCCCACCTCTTCAGGTGGTGAGTAATAGCAAAT